>Ga0172379_10002919_pt1 | contig 28617 bp, 30 predicted proteins | sample GrowelOW334metaG_FD_119756 | JGI IMG/M metagenome (GOLD analysis project Ga0172379, IMG submission 119756) | Groundwater microbial communities from an aquifer near a municipal landfill in Southern Ontario, Canada - Groundwater well OW334 metaG | ecosystem: Environmental > Aquatic > Deep...
AATACTCTGGATATCAGTAACTCTTTTAGAATCTCGGAAGTTATCAAATAACCTGGCTGGGTTTAATGCAAAAATTACAATAGCAGAGAGTATTGCTAAGATGGCTATTACTATCATAAGTTCGACAAGCGTGAAACTCTTTTTTTGCATTTGTAATTTTTGATTTTTCATAGTTATTTAATTTTACTTAATTGCATTATTAAAGTAGCAGTGTAAGCTCATTCATTATCATATCAGACTAAAACTTTTACTAAATTACCATCAACAACTTTAGTAAAAGAAATATCAACGATAGCTGGCAAAGAAGTGCGGATAATATCAGACGAAACTAAAGGCTCACTAGCAATGCCAACGATTGTATTTCATTGAGGTTGTTGAGAATTTGATATTAAAATTTGATTAACTTCTTCTTTGCTAGTAGGACGTTTGCTAATGAAGGTAATATCAGCCAGAGATCCACAAACAACTGGTACCCGAATAGCAATACCATCAAATTTGTTTTCTAAATCTTTGATAACTTTAGTGGTAGTAATACTAGCTCCAGTAGTTGATGGAATCATATTTTGAGCTCCAGCCCTACCACGAAGAAAATCACCTTTAGTAGCAGTATCAACGATTGTTTGAGTATTGGTATAGGCGTGAATAGTATTTAAAATGGCTTTTTCAATACCAAGATTTTGATTTAAGATTTCAACAACTGGAGCAACAGCATTGGTAGTACAAGAGCCATTAGAAACAACTTGAAAATTATTAATTTCAGAATCATTTAAACCAATTAAGATAGTTTTACCATCAATACCTTCATTGCCTTTGCCTGGAGCAGTAATTAAAACTTTTTTAGCTCCAGCAGTAATATGATTTTTAGCATCAAGATAGTTTTCAAAAACACCAGTGGACTCAATACAAACATCAATATTTAATTCATCTCAAGGCAAATTCTTGGGATCTTTTTCATTAAAAATATATATGGTTTGATTGTTGATAATTAAAGAACCAATACTGGAACAACGTTGAAATTGTTTGACTTCTGAAGTTTTTTGAATTGGAAAATTAAATCAACCATAAACAGTATCGTGTTTTAAAAGATAAATTAAATTATCGATATTAATTAAATCATTGATAGCTAATATTTTTAAATTAGGATTGGAAATTGCTTGACGTAGAAAACAACGACCAATATGTCCAAAACCATTTATGGAAAGATTCATAATATTTTAAATTAAAATTTTAGTTAAATAGCATTGTAAATAGACTTAATATTTTGAGTTTGATTGATATATACTTTAGCAACTTCTTCGTAGAGAACAATAATTTGAATTAAATCATCGTGCCACTTTGGATCGTTGAAAGAAGTACCAATCAAATCAAGAGCTCTGGTTAAACAACCTTGAAATATATCAGTATCTTTGTATTGTCAATTAACAGCACGAAAAAGTTCAGACTTGATATTTAGCAATTGTTCTCTTTTGGAAAGTTGACATCAACGTTCAAGATTCATATAGATAATTTATTGTGATTAGTATACAAGTAATTTTTAAAAAAATCAAGACAAGAATTAAATAAACGGAATACGAAATGTTTTTATTAAAATATATATATCTAATCAAATAGAATAGTTTTTTAAATAGTACAAATCATATTTTAATTTTTCTTTAGCTTCGTTAATTGAATGGGTATTTTGTTGATTGATTTGAGCCCAGCCAGTCAGACCCGGAACTACTAAATGACGAATATCATAGAATGGAATATTTTGTTTAAAAATATTTGCTAATTCAACTTCTTCGGGACGAGGACCAACAAAAGATAAATCCCCTTTCAAGATATTTAAGAATTGAGGTCATTCATCGATATGGAATTTACGTAAAAAACGACCAACAAAAGTAATCCTTTGATCCTGAGGTAAAGTCCAGGCTGGACCAGAAGCTCGAGCATTGGGTTTCATAGTTCGAAATTTGAATAAAACAATTTCCTTACTATTCTTACCACAACGTTTACTGAAGTAAAAAACAGGGCCAGGAGAAGTTAATTTAATCAACAAAACAATTAAAGGTCAGAAAGGCAAAGATAGAATTAGAAATATTAAAGAAACAACAATATCAAACAAACGCTTGATAAACGTAGTTAAAGAATACTTAGTAGGATTGATAGCTTCTAAAAATCAATTGTGGTCAATAGTTTCAATTGGGATTTTACGAAAAATGGTTTCGTAAAAAGCTTCAAAAGTTTGAAAATTGATATTTTTGAAGAGTAAAGGAAAAAGTTTTTGACGAGAAATCTCATCCTTATCTAAAACCACAGTTTGAATTTTGTTTTGAATTACAAAATCTTCTAAATAATTGATATCGGTATTATCAGGATAAATCAATATTTTAATACCATAAGTATTATTAGTATTAATGATATTTTTAATTTCATTGTAAAAATCGGTATTTTTCAAAAACAAAATATTGATTTTTTCTAAAGTATTAATTTTGTTTAGAAAGCCATGGATTAGGTAAATAACAAAACTAGAAAGCAATCAAAACAAAATTAAATTGGTTTTAGGAGTTAAGCCTAAAGGCATAATGTAGAAATAGATAATACCAATAAAAAGAATGAATAACTGAATTCTACCAAAGAAAGCCGTAAAATCACTTCCCTTTAATTGAAAACCATATTCATAAAAGTTATTGATGAAATACAAGAATACACTTAAGAGTATTAAAGGGGTAAAAGCAATTAAATGGTCACTTAAAATTCGATTGCTAAAATTGGTTTGGAATCGAAACAAAATGATTAAAAGCAAACTACAATAAAAAATTACAATATCGATTATTGCTAAAAGCAAACCATAATATTTTTTATACAAACTTACTTTCATAAATTAAGGATTTAAAAGTTTTAATTTTTTGATATTGTTTTCTAAATTCAACAAATCTTTTTCAGCTTGAGAGCTGTAATCATACGAACGATTGTCTAAATAAATTTTGCTAGCACGATTGAAAGCTTCAGTAGCGTTCTTTCAATCTTTTTTAAGAACATAGGCATTACCAAGCTCAATGTATAAAACATAGCGAGTTTGATTGGATGGTAAATAGCGATTAATTAATTCGATAACAAAATCAGGGTCATTGTTTTTGTTAAAGATTTTTATAGTACTAAGCAATTGAGCAATTGATTCAACTTGAAGGTTTTTAGCAAAAGCTTTTTTGATATATTGCATACCTTCTTTGGGTTGGTTTTTGGTAGTAGCTAAATGAGTACCATAAATTCAATAGAATTTAGGCATTTCTGGATAAAGTTTCATATCTTGAATCAAAAGTTTTTCACCGCGCTCTCAATCAGAAGCATTCTTGGAATTTAAAAGAATTTCTTCATAGAAAAAATCACCTTCAGGCAAAGTCAAATGATATTTTTGAATTCTTCGATAAATATCATCAGCGCGAGCGACGTCCAAATCAGTTACATTAATCTGAGGATTGATAGCTTTGGAAGCAATATGGACCATTTGAGCCAAATAGCTTCGAGCTCTTCAGGGATAAGAAGTTCAATAAGTTTTTTGATTTTCATAAGCTAAATCATAGTATTCTTTGAGTTGAGGTAAAGTAACTGCTTTTTGGTTTTTGATAAAAACATCAAAAAAGCCATAATACAATTCTAAAGCATACGGAGTTTTTTTAGTATTTAAATTCTTGATAATATTTAAAGCTTGATCAGCTTTGTTATTTCTCACTAATTTATCAACTTTATTGACTAAACTTAGATTATTTCAGATATATATATTAAATCAAAAAAGATTTAAAGATATTAAGACAAAAACAATTCAAGCAATAATTTCTTTAATTTTGGAAGATAAATTTCAATTGAAATGATAAGTATCATTATTAGATAAAGCAATGATAAAACCAGCGAGCAAACAAAAAGACAGAAAGCCTTCGAAAACATCAAAGACAAAAAGATTTTGTAAAAAGTAAGCAACAATAGCAAGAATGAGAGACAAACCAGAATAAAAACTAATCTTATCAGCGAGCATTAGGTCTCTAATGTTTTTATACATTAAAACATACAAACCCATATACAAAACAAAACCAATAATACCAACCGTAGCCAGAATTTCAAAAGGCATGTTATGGGCTTTGTCAAAACGATTTTCACTTGGCAAAACCTTGACTATCAAAGGATCAAAATTCTGTTGATAGCAATTTTCAAAATTATCAAAGCCATAACCTAGTATTGGTTTTTGAATAAAGCAAGTTAAAGCAATTTTCGAAACAATAATACGGCTGAAAGCCGAATTCTCAGCTATTTGAAAAGTAGTTAGTCTTTTCAAAATATAGTTACTAGAAATTAATTTGGTATTTTTGAATAGAAAAATGGTACTAGTAATTAGAATTAAAGACGTGAAAACAATCAAAATCAAACGTTGAACATTGATTTTGAATAAATAATTCAAATCTTCACAAGGATTAACAATCAAACTGATAAACAAAACTACGCCGGTAATACCAATAGCCAACAAAGCACCACGAGAACCAGTTAGAATGATAATTCCGAAATAGGCTAAAGCAATTAGAATATTTAAAAGATAGGATTTGGTAATTGTTTGTTTTTGAATTTTTTCAAAAAACAAATACAAATTGATGTAAAAAAAGATTAAAATGATAGCCGCTAGAAAAATTGGGTTACCAGCAAAGCCGTAGAAACGATCAGCAAAAATACTAGTATGCTTAATTAAGTGATTAATCACAAAAACAATCAAAGAAACAATGCTAAGAGTAGCAATTATATAATTTCAACTGTTTAATAATTTAAATCATTGCTCTTTAACTTTGATAACACTGGAAACAATTAAAGCTAACAAAAAGAAATGAATGAGATTGAAAGAACCCATCATTCTTTCAGGAGTGGATCAAAAACTTTGAGAGCGGTCTTGACTGAGCAAGCCTGACAAAACACAAGCAACTACAAACAAGAAAAAACATTTGAGAATATTGTTTTTAGAAGGCAGATACTCTTGGTTTTTTAAAACTAAAAGAGTATAGAAGAATAGCATGATAGCTAAAACAACCCGAAAAACAATAGTTTTGCTAATAACATAAGGATAAATAGTTTGATTATCAAAAATACCAGGAGTAATAGCCAAAAATATTGTTAAAAAATATATAGCCTTAGTTAAAAAACTTTCAGAAAATCATTTAATCATAATATAGGTTTAAAGATTATTATGTTCGTAAAATTCTTTCAAACGATTAATTAAAGGATGGTTTTTTAATTTCTTTAAAGCTTTCATTTCAATTTGACGAATACGTTCACGAGTAACTCCAAAAACTTCGCCAACTTCTTCGAGAGTATGAGGAATGCCATCTTCTAATCCAAAACGCATACGAAGAACTTTTTGTTCACGAGGCAAGATATCTTTTAGAATTTCGTTTAGCTGTTGCATCATCAAATCTTGAGCAGCGGAATCTTCAGGGGAGATAGTACTTTCGTCTTTGATGATATCTTTGTAAGAGCTATTATTATCTTCATCATCAGAAAACGGTTGATCCAAAGAAAAAGTATCTTGATTGATTTTCTTTAGATAGCGAACTTCTTCGACTGATAATCCTAATTCAGCAGCTAATTCTTCAGCTGAAGGTTCACGATCGAGAATTTGAATTAAATTGCGATTGGCTTTGCGATAGCGGGTCAAGACTTCAACGATATGGACTGGAATACGAATAGTACGAGAGTGGTCAGCAATAGCTCGAGAAATACCTTGGCGAATTCAGCAAGTAGCATATGTTGAAAAACGATAACCTTTGCGAGGATCGAATTTTTCAACGGCACGACGCAAGCCAATATTCCCTTCTTGAATTAAATCTAACAAATCCAAGCCTCGAGTTTGAGCTGAAAACTTCTTAGCGATATTGACAACTAATCTTAAATTGGCTTCAAGCATACGCTTTTGAGCAGCTGGATCGTTTTTCATTAGCTTAGCATAGAGTTCTTTTTCCTCTTCAGGGACAATTAAAGAAACTTTACCAATATCTTTTAAATAGGTCTTGATATTGTTAGGAGCATTATGTCATTCCTCCAAAGAAGTTGAACGAATTAATTCGTCAACACTCATTTCCTTATCAACTTCTAAAATATCTAAATTCTTGGTGATAGTAATATTATCACCAAACAAAACATCAAAGATTTTATCCAAGCCTTTGATATTTAATTCAGGATAAGGAATCAAATTTAGAATTTCACCAAAAGTAACAAAACCACGAACATCGTTTTTAGCTTTCAAAATATTGATAGCTTCTTTGATTTCGTCATCATTGAGCTTATGGGGTTTCTTGTTTAAAATGATACTTTTTAATTTGGAATCCTTGGATTTCTTTTGAACTTTAGCTTTCTTAACTACTTTTTTAACAGTCTTTTTTACTGGCTTTTTGACTATTCTTTTAGTAGTTTTTGTTGTTTTCTTAACTATTTTTTTTGGTTTGGTAGGCATGAGTTTTAAAATTAATTTAATTTATTAAGATTAGTACAGATAGTATTTAATTCATTAATTAATTCATTGACTAGATTCATATCATTTTTGGATTCAGCAGTCTTGATTTCATTTTGCAGGGCGACCATCCTGCTTTTGAAATGCTCTTGTTTTAAAAGGATTAGATAGTTATTGATTTCATTAATGATAGTAGTATCATCATGATTAATGAGATTTTCATATTTCGGACTGATTAAAAACAAGTAGTCAATAGTTTCTTTAATGGCTGGGTCAATAGTTTGATCATTGATGATTTCAATACCGTTTTGTTTGATTAAATTTAGAAAATCTTGATAATTGAAATTAAAGAATTCAGAATTTTCAATGACTAAAGTTTTTAAAACAATAGGTTTTTGGACAAAGATTGATAGAATTGCTTCGGATAAAGTTTCGGATTTAGATTTTAAAAGATCTAAATTCTGAGGCTTTAAATTCTCTTTGATTTTTCGAAAACTTTCATCTTCAATTTCTTCAGAAACAATTGTTTTAAAAGTTTCTTCCAAAGCTTCTAATTTCACGTCTATGGTATTTACTAATCGATTTAAATAATGAGAGATTTTGATAATATCTTTTTCCCATTTTAATTTTGGTAAAAAGTATTTTAAAAAATCATTTTTACCATTTAGAAGATTGGTATTAAACAATGATAAGCCATGTTTGATATAGAAATCCATGACTGGCAAACTGTTCTTGATTTTTTTATCCAAATCTTCAGGGTGGTCATTGATAAAATCAGAAATGTCTTTAGAATCTTCTAAATCAAGAATTTTTAACTGAAAGCCTAAAGACAAAGCTAATTTGATATTGCGTTCAGTAGCCATTTTGCCAGCTTCATCATTATCGTAAGCTAAGATAAGATTACTACATAATCGTTTTAATAAAGTCAATTGGTCGAGAGTGAGTGCAGTGCCTAAGCTAGCAACAATATTCTTATTCCCTTTTAGGTAGGCTGAAAGAAAATCCATAGTGCCTTCAACAACAATAGCTTCATTTTGTTGAGAAATATATCTTTTGGTGATATTCAAACCATAAAGAATTTTGCCTTTTTCGTAAACTTTAGTTTGGGGAGAATTGACATACTTCCCAGTTTCATCAATATTTTTGATTGTTTTTAAAGGCATAATGCCTTCAAAAATTCTAGCGGTAAAAGCTACGGGCTCATTAGAATTATTGTAGATTGGAAACATAATACGAGAACGAAAACGATCATAGAAATTATTATTTGTAAAACTACTATTGCCTTCATTCTTTTGAATGAATAATCCAGTTTCACTTAGATCTTTTAGTTGATAACCTTTGTCTAATAAATGAGTAATACAATCATTTCAAGCGTCTAAACTAAAACCTAGTTTGAATTCGGAAATTACTTCTGAAGTCAAACCACGTTTTAAAAGATAATCCATAGCTGATTGGTTTTCTTTTAAATTCTTTTGATACAAACTAATAGCGTCTTCCAAAGCATTATACATAGTTTTGTTCTGAGAATTTATTTGAGTATCAAATCTTGGCAATTTTACGCCAGCTTTGTCAGCAAGAATTTTTAAAGCAGTGATAAAATCAACATTCTCTATTTTCATTACAAAGGTAAAGATGTCGCCACCCAAATTACAGCCAAAACATTTCCACATTTGTCTCTGGGGAGAGATAAAAAATGATGGAGTTTTTTCATTATGGAAAGGACAACAAGCTTTATAGTTGGTTCCAGCTTTGTGAACCTGGATATAGCTTGATAAAACATCAACGATATTTAATTTACTTTTTATTTCTTCTTTAGCATCGAATTCCATAATGTTTTTTAATTATTTTGTTTGTGAAATGTTTTCATTATCAATTAATCTTTTGGCTAGCAAATTTCATTTTGTAAGGGGTTCTGTCATTAAGTAAGATATAATCTCTTCTTTTGTGAAATTGGCTTTTTTTAGAGATGCTATTGCGTACATAGCATTTGTAGTATATTTTTTTATAGCTCGTTGACTTTCATTGTATATATATTCTGTCATATCTTCTGTATTATTATCACTAACTTGTGCTTTACAATCAAGTTGTGCTACTTTTTTATACATAGTATGATATTTATCTACAAGATTATTTTGTATTTCCTCAAATAATATACCACCATCTCTATAAAAAGATAAGATTTCTCCACTTAATTTAGTGATAAATAGTTTAAATTCCATCTCTTTCATTGATTTTGCATTGCCTTCAAAGATGCTAAGAATCGATTCTTTACGTAAAAATTCCGTTAAAGAGTGTTGTCGCTCATGCTGTTGTGCTATTTTTTGCATATGTTGTTTAACTTGTTCTTTATTTTTATTATAATCCTTATTTTGTGCTATAATATTGTCGATATATTCTTCGTTATATATAATAATATTATTTAAATTGCCGAAGTTTGTTTGAATATCGTAAATAATAATTCCCTTAGTAATTTTTTCTTGTTTGGGGAGATTACATATGTCAATACAAAATTTTTTTTGATCTTCAATACTTCTAAAGTTAAGTTCTAGAGTGCAAGAAGTAATTATTAAATCTACAGTTTTTTCGAATGGCCCTCCATTATAATTAAATATTTCTGCTAAAATTTCTTGAGGAGTGGAATTATGTTGCTCTCGATATTTTCTAATATACTGAAGTATTTGATTATGTTTATTAAAACGATCGCTTATGGTCTCGATATAATTAACAGTGTCAAGATATTTTGCTTTTCGTTGATATTTTATAATTATTTTTGCATATTTTTCTAAATCAATAAATAAGGATTCTGGTTGATTATATGATTTAAACAATTTTAATAATTCTTCAGTAAATTGTTTAATAACAACTTTTTCTTTAATAATATTTCCGGAAAGTTTATGTGTGTCTTTTTTTAATATTTTTTGATTTTTCTTCTTCTTTTCTTGTGTTATAAAAGACAGTTCTTCATTTGCATTTTGGAATTTTGACTTCTTTATGTCTTTAAATAAGCTAATTTCCTTTAAATTCATATTTAGATTTTAAATAAACTTAAAATTCTTGGCAAAAAGATTATACAGCCAATAATGCCAGCACCAATAGAGATAATGGCAACACCACCAGCCATAAGGTCTTTAATATTTTTTACATTTTCGTTTTTCTCGGGATAAAACAAATCCAAAAATCTTTCAATAGCAGTATTGAATAATTCTAAAGAAAAAACACCAGTAATTAGAATTAAAGCAACTAGTCATTCGGTTTTGGTAATTTTGAAATAAAAACCACCGATAATAGATATGATGGAAATGAGTAACATGATAGTTAGATTTTTTTCGACACCAAAACAGAATTTAATGCCATTTCAGGCATATTGAAAACTTTTCATAATTGACTTTATAAAAGAAACCATATTTTGTTTTTTATATATTTTTTCCAGAGCGGAGAGGGCGAGATTCGAACTCGCGATACCCTTTCGAATATAACAGTTTTCAAGACTGTCTCCTTAAACCACTCAGACACCTCTCCGTAAACTTAGAATTATGGAAATTAAAAACACCCTTGTCAATAGTGCTAAAACGATACTTAATAGCACCAAGAACGTTACGATAAAACAGTATGTATTTAAACCGTTTTATGTGACTTAAGAGTATTAGTAGTATACTAAATAAGTATTCAAAAGTCAAGGGTTTGAGCTATTTAATCAAAACATTAATAGCTATTTTGGCTAATTTATTTTGTTGATCTAAAGTTAAAGAATGAGAGAAATTGGGCTTTCATTTTAATATTTTTAAATTGTTCAAATTAAAAGTAGAATACATATTGATAATAATAATCAGTTTTTCTTGTCAAATGTTTTTGGCGGTATTGTAATCCTTCCGTTTGGATTGTATCCTCGAATTAATAAAGTCGTTGACATATTGACTGATAATTCTAAAATAGCATATATTAATGGAACTATTAATGCCAATATACTTTTGTAGAATAACGAAATGTGTTTTAAAGATAAATTAGTATTGGCACCCCTTGCTTGTTGAGCTATTTTAATCATTTCCATTTTTTGTTGCATTATTGGCATCATTCTATAAGCCACCATCATTACTATTCCATATCTATGTGGAATTTTTGCTTGCATTAATGCCGTAGGAATTTCTATGGGAGAGGTCACAATTGCGAATAAAATTCCCAGACCAATCAGAATTATAAATCTTAATGATAATATCGATCCTAGTATTATTCGATTATCCAATGGTCCCGTAATAAAGAATATTGAGCTGAGCATTATGAAAATAACCAAAGGTATTGGACGAAAAGAACCATAATTATCAAAAGAATTAAAATTAATGTTATTTAGTCTAAATAATATCAATAAAAAGACTAACACAATTATTAATTTTAAAGGTGAGGCTATAAAACATACTATTGGCAATATTATTAATAAACAAATAAATTTAATTCAAAAATGAAGTTTTTTTATCATATTATTGTTCCTTTATCAATTTTAACAATTCTATCACACACACGCAATGCTTTATTCAAATCATGAGTTATTAAAAATATACTTTTTTTATTGTCTTTCAAATTAATGATAATTTTTTCAATTTTTTCTCAACTATTATCGTCTAATCCAAATTCTGGCTCATCAAAAATATATATTTTAGGTGTGTTTACTAGAATATCTGCAATAGATATTAATCTTTGTTGTCCTCCCGATAATGATTTTGGATGTTGTTTTTTTAATGATAATAATTTTAAATTATTTAATATCTCCTCAACTCTTTCTAATGGTTTGTCTAATTTTAACATTATTGGACCAAAAAGACATTCATTTAAAACAGTATCTTCAAATAGCATATCATTAGGATTTTGAGAAATATATCCAATATTTTTAGCAATTTCTTGCAAAGAATATTTTTTAATTTCTTTTTCAAATAATTTTATTTCTCCTTTTTGGGGTTTTAATAAATTTAAAGCACATTTTGCAAAAGTTGATTTTCCACTCCCATTAGATCCAATTATGCCAACTATTTCTCCTTCCCTCAAGCTAATTGAAAATTTATTTAATCCAATTGTTCCATTTGAATATTTATAATATAACTCTTTTGCCTCAAATAATATTTTATTATTGTTTTCTTTTGTTTTAAATGCTATTTTCTCTTTTGTAATTGGTTTTTCCATTTTTAATGGACTATCAACTGTGCCATTATTCACAGTTAAAAAAATATCAGCTATATCTATAAGATGTTCATAGTTATGAGCTGACAAAACAATTGTTATCCCCTTTTTCTTTAAATCCCAAAGTAATTTTATTAATTTAATACTACTTTCTTCATCCATAAACGAGAATGGTTCGTCTAGTAACAGTATTTCTACTTTCATTGCTAAGCAAGCGGCGATTACTACTCTTTGTTGTTGCCCTAAGGAAAGTTCAGTTGGAGATTTTTCAAAAAAACTTTCATCTAAAGTTAATGTCGCGGCTTCTATTGCTCTTTTCTTGCATTCTTCCCAGTTTAACCCTTGATAAAGAGGCCCACTTTGTAATTCATCTATTACTGTTAATTGATGTAATTGTGGTACTGGATTTTGAAACACTATCGCTATTTTGGATCCTAATTTTACTATATCTGTTTCCCTTATATCCTCGCCGTCAATAATTATTTTTCCTTTAAATTTTCCATAATCTAAGTTTAATCCTCTAATTAATGATAACAATGTGCTTTTTCCAGAACCAACTGACCCTGTTAATAAGCAAAAAGACCCTTTCGGAATTGAAAAGTTTACATTTTTTAATATCCAATCAGAATTATTTGGATATTGATAGAAAACATTGGAAAATTCAATAATTGAATTAGGATGTCTCATTTGTTAAATCTTATTTATTTTGAATCTTTAAAACTATTGGTGTATTTTTTATTTTTTGATATATTAATCAACCCAAGTAGCCACTAAAACCCCCTCCAATGATTGCTGCACCAAATCCTAAGGGACTTCATACTATCTTTCTTAATATTTCGGTTCCTGGTATTTTTGCTAAGGTTAAAAGTCATACTAATTCAATCCCACCTAATTCATTGACAAAAAAACCAGTTAATATCGAAGCTAATTTTTTATTCTTTTTAAATAATGCAAATATAATATCTGCTAATAACCCAGTTGTTAATCCAACTAATATTTTTAAAACAAAACCGGAAGGCCCAAGCAATGGTAGAGGTAAAGCTAAAATGCTAAAAATTAAAGTACCTATCGTTGCTGTTCCAAAATTACCGATTACTAAGCAGGAAAGAGAAATTATCGATCCCACTATTATAAAATTTATGAATCCGGATGCTACTGGTATACCAAAAATTGCCGGAAGAGTTGCTCCCGCTAAAGACAATATCAATCTTAGCACTCCAAAGCTTCCCGATGCCATTAATCTAGTCGTTGTTCATTTCATTGTTTGGATTTAATATTATTAGGTAATATATCAGAATAATTATAAAAAAACAATACCCTGCGTCAATAATGTTGGTGGTCCTGAACAGCTTTTAAACTATTTCTTGTTAGAAATACTTGTAAGCTATATTTTTATTAAATTATATATTCAACCTGGCTGTCATTTTCACGGAGCTGGAATAATTATTTCTAGCGGAACATTATTAATTAAATTTTCTAAAGCATATTGAGTAGCTCTATGCCCTATAATCATTATGGTTTTACCATCGTAGTTTTGTAATAAATCTTTTAAAAAAGACTTCACTCTTTCGGTAGTTTGAATATAGCTTTCACCATTGGCAAATGGAATAGTAATACAATCTGGTTTCATATTAGTTACAATGGTGCTTTCCACTTGAGTGTAATCTCCGTAATTGCATTCTCGTAATCTTTCATCTTTAATTATGGGGATATTACGAGTTCCAAAGGCAATTTCTCCAGTTTTATATGATCTTTGCAAATCGGAGCAAAAAATAGCATCTAGTTCTACGTTTTTATATCTTTCACCCAATTCTTTTGATTGTTGAATACCTAAATCGGATAATTCTACATCATTTCATCCTGACGATAAATGATTTTCATTATCAAAAGTAGTACCATGAGATTCAAAAATTATTTTAATCATGTCGTGTTTCTATTTATTAATTTTTAATATATATTTTGGTAATTTTTTTACAGGTAGTTTGTAATTATGATAGCCTAAAGCAATACCTGCAATTAAATCATAGTCTGTTTTCAAATATTTTTCAACAGCTCTATCGGTATTTCTGACATCTCCAACTCATAAGCTACCTAGTCCTAAGGATGTAGCAGTCAATAGCATATTTTCAATACAAGCCCCAATGCTACCAATTTCAGCTATTAAGGCATCAATTAATTCTGAATTCTTTGCAACTTTTTTCTCACCATTGGATCTGGGACCAGTATTAAAAACTAATATTAAAACTGGAGCTTGGTCAATAATATCACAAGATTTTATTACTGAACTTTGTTGAGCAGAGTATCAAGCTGGATGCTTAAAATTCTTTCTAATAACATTAGATATTTCTGTTTTAGCTTTACCTTTAAAAACTATGAAATTTCAAGGTTGGCAATTCTTGGATGATGGAGCCAATCGTCCAGCTTCAATAATCTTTTGAATAATATCTTTTTTAACATCTTTTTTGAGAAAGCCTCTAATGCTTCTACGGCTTGCTATTGTTTTTAAAACATCCATATTGTATATTTATTCAATTATTATAACTTCCCCATCGTGTAAAGGTTGGAAAGGCACATTATTATCTTTATAGTACTGAACAACTTTTTCTATAGCTGCTGATTCGGGATGGTCGGACTGATAATGAGGCACAATAGGATTATCAACAACCGACAACCCTTCCCATACTATTTCCTTATCGTCACCATAGGGTTTTTGAGTCAAATCATCAGCTAATTCAAGTCCTTTAAGATTTGGTGCTAAAACACAAATTCCTGCGCTATAGCCACCGTAAATAATATCAAATTTAGAATCAATTAATTCTTTTAAAACTTTATCAAAACCACTTAATTTCATGGCTTGTCTTAAGACAAAAGCATTGCCACCTCTTACTCAGATAATATCATGTTTTTCTAATTCTTGTTTCAATTCTTCTGGCTTACCAAAATAGTCTTTTAAATCTAAACGGTCAATTGAAAAACCAAAACGTTCCAAGTCAACTAAATCTTTGCCTTCACTTTGTTGTCTTCTTTCCTGGTCATCAGCAAAATCTAGAGCATTAGGAATGTAAGCAACTTTGTTCTTGCCCTCTGTCATTTTTTTTAATTTTTCCTGATTTTCAGGACTCCCCATTTTATATGAGGATAGATAAAATTTCATAGTTTTTAAATTATTTTTAATTTATTAATTGATTTTTTATATAACGGATAAGCAATTTTCTTAGCTTTTTGAGAAGTTATACGATTGTACATTCAATCAAATTTTAATTTAACTCTTTCTTCAGTTTCTTTTCCATCTTTAACCATATTGATAAAACGTTTATTGCTGGTTTCAAAAAAACTAAGACTGTCAGAATCCTTTAATATATTTTGATATACATCACCGCCTACTTCATGTTTTTCAATTAATTTAGTAATAATTGTAATTGATTTTTTATCAATATTATTATTTGTTAAAAAATCTTTAATAATTTTAGCGCTCGTATTTTGGTGAACTTTGAGATATTTTGAATTTATAAATCTATTTTTCATTTTTTCAAATCTTTGAAGATATTCTGGAGTTTCAAAAGCTCGAACGATATCGTGACTTATCGCGGCTGTCAACAATTCTTCGCTCGCTTTTGGATATAAATATTTAACTCAATAAACCGTTCTAACCAAATGTTTGACAGAGTTAATTTTATTAGCATCGGCAAATGATTTAATAACAAACTTTTTAGTTAATGAGTATATTTGATTTGTCATAGATTAACATTTTATTGTATTTTTTATTTTTAAGCCAATTAAAGTAAATATTTTTTATTCTCTCATTAGAAGAATCGAATACGTGCAAATATTTTGTAATTTCTTTTGCATTATATATGTATATCTTTTTGTTGTTTTCAATTTTATATTTAATTTTATTGTTATTTAATATTTCGATCATTGAATAAAGTAATGGTAACGAATAACTAACAAAACAATACCCTAAATTACAATATTTTTTGCCTTTTATTTCATGATTGTGTAGATACAAGCATCCATCAGTGTCGGTTAACCCTCGAACAACTGCTCTACTATAATATTTGTTTCTTTTAATTCACGTTGGAATATCTATTTGATTTTTGATTTTATTTCCAAATACCAATCCATTCTTTAAAAGATATTCTATGATTGTTGTGCTACTAACGGATAAAACTAAAGTTTTCTCTTTTTTTCTTGCCATAAATCCAGTATCTACATCAAATAATTTCTTAATTAAAGTTTCAATATATAAAGCGTAGTTATAATCAGAAGTTGAATTAAGTGATATTTTGAATTGATGAGTGTTTCAAATAGATCCGTCGCCCATAATGATACCAAATAATTCGGCTAACATAACTGAATGCTTTGGTGTACGAACGTGTTTTCTATGACTTTTTTTTGGATATTGTAACATAGTAACGGAATAATATTGCTTAATACCTTAATATATTATAGCAAATTTTTAATATCTTGTAAATCTATAACTAATATGATAAAATAAAATTATTGGAGAGGTGGCTGAGTGGCTGAAAGCGCACGCTTGGAAAGCGTGTATACCGAAAGGTATCGAGGGTTCGAATCCCTCCTTCTCCGCACTTGATTTTTAATCGTATTATACACAATAGTATACAATTTTTAGATAAACAATTTAATATTAATTAATATGACTTGCAAAATTATTATAGTTGATAAAAATGATCAGCCCATAGACTTAAAAGATAGAATGAATTTAAATCAAGATGATATCTATCGAGTATCGGCATTATGAATTGTCAATTCTAAGCAAGAAATACTTTTAGCAAAGCGTCATCATACGAAAATTAATAATCCTAATAAATGAGGTCCAGCTGTTTCAGGAACAGTAGATGAAAAAGAAACTTATGATATAAATGTAATAAAAGAAGCGAAAGAAGAACTTGGAATTGAAAATATCGAATTTCAATTGGGTCCTAAAACGGAAACCATTGAAGATCAACACCATTTTACTCAATGATATTTTTTACAAACGGATAAAAATATTAAAGATTTTGTAATACAGGAGAATGAAATTGAAGAAATAAAATGGTTTTCTAGAGAAGAATTGGAAGAACAATTGAAAAACAATACTAACGAATTTGTACCAAGAATGAAATCTTATTTCAAATTATTTAAAAATGTTTCATTAACCTTCCGCCATACAATTTAATGAATTCATAGAATATATATGTTCAGCCATTTATATCTTTAAAATAATTTTCTTTAGTATATTTTGCTGAAGGAACAATACTTTTAATAATTTTTACATTTTTATCATCTATTGCTGACATAAGAGTTAATGAAGAACGACGCATGTGATATGGCAAAGTAACTAATATAATCTTATTAAAATTAAAATTCATATCTTTTAATTTTTTGATACCGAATACTGCATTTTCTGTTGAATTAATTGATTGATTCTCTATTATAATATCTTGCTCTTTAACCCCTTCCCTAATAGCGATATTTTTAAGATATTCTGCTTCTGGTAAATTAGAATTATTATTATATGATGCCGTATTGCCAGTATACATAATTTTTGAAGCATAGCCTTCTTTGTATAATTTTGCTGATCCAATTGCTTTAATATCATTAGGTCCACCAAAAACAAATATTAAATCAGCTTTTTCCAGTTTACTTTCTTCTGATAAATAATCTCACAATTGATATAAATTACTCAATTGTTCTGAATTTAACTCATTAGTATTAATTTTTTCAAAAGATAAAGATATCAATGTTTTCAAACTATCAGGATTTAAATTTTCTAATGAAACCATATCGTATGGATTTTCTTCTATGTTAAAACTTTTTAAAACATTATTTAAATATTCTAATTTTAATGTTTCGATTGGCTCTTTAGCCTTAATAACACTTGCTACGTGTTTGACGTATTCTGCATCTGCTGTTAGAAATGGCTTAGGAGTAGATGGGTTTGACATAATTTTAATTATTAATTTTAATATATTGTAACAAATATTTAATAACTATACAATGTAAATTGAACAATCTAATTGTAATGTCGAAAGGTATCGAGGGTTTGAATCTTTTTTCTCTGTGCTTAAAAATAACTAGAATTTATTTTAGTTCTTTTTATTAGCCTTTATTCACACTCTTTCTTTGTTGATTTCTTCTTTAGCACGAAATGCAGATTCCATATCGACATTACATCGATTAGCTATAGCGCATAGGAATATAAATACATCAGCGACTTCATCTTCAATTGATTTAATATGAGAATTAGGATCAATTTTAATACCATCTTGTTTTCGAATGGCTTTAAATAGTTCTCCCACTTCTTCGCCAAGCATTAAACATTTTTGGATTACATTTTCTTTATTGAAATTGCGTTCAACATCCATTTCATCTACATATTGTTGAAAATCTTTTAATGTTGGTTTTTCTTTTAAAATAAGCATGTTAGTTTTTATAAAATTTTTTATTTAAATAATTTTTGACAATTTTTAATGATGCTGGGTACATTGGTGTTGGTAAATCATTAATATCAAACCATTGTCATTCAGTAATCTCATCTGGCTCCATAATCTTAACTTCACCAGAGAAATCTTCACATAAAAAACCTAAGGTAATATAGTGATTATCAGGAACAATATCGCTGGTTAGACTAATAACTTGAATTTGATTTAATGTTAATCCAGTTTCTTCTAAGGATTCTCTTTTGGCACCATCTTCAAAAGATTCTTGAAAATGAAGTTTGCCACCAGGCATGGTTCAAGTACCTTCACCATGTAAATCACTGGAAGCTTTTTCAGGATCAGGATGACGATGACCTAAAAGAACTTTATTATCTTTTAGGATCATAATCCCAAAACCTACTCCAATCTTTTTATTGTTCTCGTCGGTCATATTTATGTTTTAATTTAATTTATTAAATGAATTCTTAAAATTATTTAAAGTTTCTCTTTTCATACTATCATTATAATTCTTTTCAAGTATTGTTTTTAATTTTGGTGATTCTGGATGAGATAAAATATATTTTAATACTTTTTTGGCTTGATCTAGAGTATTTATCCTGAAACCGTATTTGATATTGTCTTTATGTCCCTCGATATTACTTGCAATTATTGGAATTTTTAAACGTTTAGCAGAAACAGCAGAAAGGTTATAGGATTCGGTTCTGGAAAGTTGTATATATACTTTAGATTGACTTAAATATTTTAAGAAATTATTTTGAGAAACTTTTTTGGTTTTAATTCCTTCAAACGATTTATTTTTATTTCCCAAAATAATAGCATATTTATCTAAATTTAAATCATGAATAAGTTTGGAAAATCGATCTATACCTTTGATATAGTGATATATTTTTTCTTTAGCAGTACAAACGGAAATTATGTATTTTTTATTTGAATTAGAACTTTTTTTATCAAAGTTTACGCCCAATTGAATTGGAATAGCTTTTAAACCATAACGAGCATATTCTTTTATTAATTCCTTTGCTGGAATTAGGATTTTAGTATTGCTTTTTTTAGCCAAAGCTTTTATTGATTGTAATTCGTTTAATCTATTTTTAATCAAGAAATGTTTAGGAGATACATGTAAAAAAATATAGAAATGAGTAAATTGTTTGGCTAAACTATCTTTTAGGTTGTAAAAATATTTTTTATTTCCAGTAGCATGTAAAATACATTTGATATTCTTGTTTTTTGATAATTCTTCTATAATTTTTATTTTGTTTTTGCTTGTCTTAGGAAAACTAGTAATAATACAGTGCTCTGGAAAAATGGATAGTCGAGATACTAATCCAGAAATTGTGCCATTATGATCTACTAGATGAAGAAATTTTACTTTTTTAAGATTTCTTGAATTATTGTTCATAAGCTTAATTGACTTGATTTATAATATAATTATCACCATTAAAATATATGTATTGGTTATTTCTTAATAAAATTAATTTAGCATTAACATTATACATATTATTAAAAAATTTAAAATATTCATCCTTTAATGATTCGTCGCCCCAGTGTGGCTGTATTACCAAGTCTATATATTTTAATCCATTAGAATTAAGATCCGACGCCTTCATTTTGTCGTCTGTCGTGGCAACTAAATTCAAATTATCTCCCAATATCATAGACCCTGCGCTAGATCCAATATATATCAACCCTTTTTCAATTTTATCCAATAATATTTTATCAAATCCAGTTTTTATCATTTGATTTAATAAATAAAAACGGTTTCCTCCACACATAAAAATTCCATTTTTATCTTGTAATTTTTGTTTTAATTCTGATATAGTTTTATTAGTGATTGAAAACTCATCAACATTAAAACCCAATTTAATTAATTCATTTTTATCATCAGTTACTCAGGTATGCTCGCCTTCCTCTGGCTCCGCAGCAGTATTGATAAAAGCAAAATTATATTCATTGGGTTTTAAAGGTAAATATTTTGCAATATCAGCTAAAACCACATTTGCACTTGAAGTTAAAAAGAGTTGTTTCATAATTATATATTTAAAATTTCTTTGGCTTTTTTAAGAAAAACGATATCTCTAGCGACAATAAATTTACCATTATAGTCATCTGGATTTTCATTAGAAATGGTTGAAATTGCTTGATTTAAGTCCATTCATTTTAATTCAAAACCGTGTTCCTTTTCAAAATCAGTAAATTGTTGAATTGATTGTTGACCAGCAGTTTTAGCAATCATACAATAATTGATATACAATGCTTCTCAATTCTTGTCATTTCTAAATTCTAAAATCATACCAACTTCTTGATTGATTGTTGAAATTACAAAACCAGTCTCTTCTAAAATTTCTCTTTTTAAAGCTATGTTTAATTCATTATTATCTTCTTTTTCAAAACTACCACCTGGTAATTTGTGATAATTATCTTTGGAAACATACATAATAGCAACTTGATTTTGATCATTAAATAAAACTGCTCTAGCTGATTTCTTTATTTTATAATGGTCAATCTCTGGATTATTCATTCCAAGTTTTTGATCATTAATTTCAAACAATAATTCCATAATATTTTAACTTATTTGATTTATAATATAGTTATCACCATTAAAATAGACATACTGATTGTCGCGTAAAAAAACTAATTTAGAATTTCTATTATATAAAGCATCAAAACCGTTATAGTACAAGTCTTTCATATCATCATTTCCTCAATGAGGAAAAATGACTAAATCAAGAATTTTAAAACCATTAGATTTTAAATCTGGAGCTGTAGATTTTGCATCGAGTACATTAGCAAGATCAAGATCATTACCAAAAATCATAGAACCAGCACTAGAACCAATACATACTAATCCTTTTTCAATTCTATCTAATAATACTTTATCAAATCCAGTTTTAATCATTTGGTCTAATAAATGAAGTGGATTGCCTCCACATAAAAAAACACCATTCTTATCTTTCATTTTTTCTTTTATCTCAGCTAAATTCATTCCGGTAATTGAAAATTCATCAACATTAAAACCTAATTCTACCATTTTATTTTTATCATTAATTACGCAAGTATGTTCTTCTCTGGTCTCAGTAGCAGTATTGATAAAAGCAAAATTATATTCACTTGGCTTTAAAGGCAAATGTTTGACTATATCGGACAATACTTTACTGGCGTTGGATGTTAAAAACAATTGTTCCATAGATATTTTTTAAGTTATATATACAGTAATTATACAAAAAAACAAATCAAATGTCAAATAATTAATCAAAAAGGTATACTTTTAAAAGTATACCTTGATTTTAGCTGATAGTATCAGCAATGTTGCTTGATTGGATTTTTCAAAGTTTATTGTATGTACCATCAACATTCTTAAGCAATTCTTCATGAGTACCAGCTTCTACAATTTTACCATTGTCAAAGACGATAATTCTATCAGCTTTTATGATAGTTGAAAGACGATGAGCAATGATAATTGTAGTTTTATCTTTGTTGATCTTTCAGAAAGCATCTTGAATTTCTCGTTCTGATTCAGAATCCAATTGAGAAGTAGCTTCATCAAAAACAATAATCTTAGGATTGGCCAAAACAACTCGAGCAATAGCTAAACGTTGTTTTTGACCTCCAGAAAGTTTGATACCACGCTCACCAACTTGAGTTTCGAATTTCTCAGGCAAAGATTCAATGAAATCATAGATATTAGCAGTTTTACAAGCTTCTACTAATTCTTTATTAGTAGCAGTTGGTTTGCCATAGCAAATATTGTATTTAATAGTATCATTAAACATGATTGGGTCTTGGGGAACAGTACCAAATAACGAACGTAAATCATGCTTTTTAAAATTCTTAATATTGATACCATCAATAAATATTCCACCAGCGACAACATCATAGAATCTTAATAGCAAAGTCACTAATGAAGTTTTGCCAGCGCCAGATTTACCAACTAAAGCAACTTTTTCATTAGGTTGAATAGTTAAATTCAAATTTTCAAAGATTGCATTAGTATTATTGGGATAATTGAATGTCACATTTTTAACATCAATGAGAGTATTGATATTTTTGGTATCATAGCCACATTCAGGATCTTTGATTAATGGCTGTTCGTTTAAAATCCCAATATATTTTTCAATATCAACCAAAGATTTATTAAATTCACGATAGTTGTAGATAAAACGGCTTAATTCGCGATTTAATTGAGAAATTAATGAGAAAACTAAGATAAAATCTCCAGGAGTAATACTACCCTTTCGAAACAAAAGAAAACAAACAAAAAGCACAGTAACCATATTTAATGTTTGGATAATATCGGTGATAAAACCTAATCAACGAAAACTTTTGTCGTAGTTTACGAAGCTAGCATATCAAGGCTTAAAAAGATTGGATAAATTGTTAGATTCCCATTCTTCTTTGGCAAAATGTTTTACAGTAACTAAATTCATTAAATTATCAGCAACTTTGCCACTGATTTTATCTTCGTCGATATGAAAAAGACGACGACATTTAAAATTGTGACTTAAAAGTATTTTGGTAACACAAACATAGATAGCTGAGAAAACAAAAACTATCAAGGCAATAGTATGACTGACTTGTAAAAGAATTACAAAGGCAATAACAAAACTTAAAAGTGGACCACCAAGAAAAGTATGGAATAATACAAAAGCTAATTCAGCAGCAGAATCACCACGCTTAATGATACTAATGGTGGAACCAGTACTACGAGAGATATGATAAGACATATCTAGCTCTTGAAGTTTATTAAAAACTTTTAATTGTAAATCTCTTTTTAGTTTTATAATCAACAATCCTTGAGTTCTTCAAGTAAAAACATCAGCGATGTTGGTAATGACGTTAAAAATACCAAAGATAAGGAGTAATTGAATTAATTTTATCCAATTTTTACTCAAAATATTATTTGTAAAAAGTTTGTAGAAAATTGGATTTATAGCAGTTAGAGTTCAAGCAAGAATCACAAAAAAGATAAATAAGGCAAATAGTTTCTTGTAATTTTTGATAAAAGCAACATAGTATTTTTTAATATTTTTCATTTTTGGAAAGTTTAAAATGCAATTATTCTGAAAAATAATTTAATTGCAAGTTTTGATTTTTTAAAGTTGACTATTTGTAGCCTTCAGCTTGAAGGTTGAATAGTCGAGCATAGGTACCTTGTAAATGCATTAATTCATTATGGTTACCATATTCTGACAAAATGCCGTCTTCAATAACGCAAATTTTATCAGCATGACGAACAGTAGAGAATCGATGAGAGATTAAAATGGCAGTTGTAGTCTTAGAAAGGTCTGTAAGGCGTTTAAAGATGTGTTGTTCAGCTTCAGCATCGATAGAAGCCGTTGGCTCATCTAAAACCATGATAGGGCGATTACGATAAAATATACGAGCTAAAGCCATCTTTTGTCATTGACCAACAGATAATTCCTTACCATCTTTGTAGATTTTGCCTAACATTTGGTTGTAGTTTGATTCTCAAGTATCGATAAATTGATCAGCTTCACTACTTTTAGCAGCTTCTACAATAGTATCAATATCAAAATTCTTTTGAATATCAGATACACCGATTGCTTCTTTAGTTAGTAAAGAATACTTAATGAATTCTTGGGAAAGAATACTTAAATTATCTAATCAAGTATCAATATTTAAATCTTTTAAATCAATACCATCAATAAGAATTTTACCTTTAGTTGGATCATAGAATCGACATAACAGCTTGATTAAAGTTGTTTTACCAGCACCATTAACACCAATGATAGCAATTTTTTCTCCAGGATTGATAGTTAAATTAAAGTTTTTTAAAATGTAATTATTAGTGCCTGGATATTTAAATCAAACGTTTTGGTATTCAATGCAAGGAGTTTTGGAAATACTGGTTTTGCCATCTTGCTTAAAATCAAGCTCAGGCTTAGTATCTAATAATTTAAAGAAATCATTGATAAACAAATTATCTTGGTATTGTCTACCGACAAACATAAACAACTCGCCAAAAGAAACATGAAAATTACTGATAGAAATTAAAAGAAAAGTTAAATTACCAATAGAGATATTACCATGAATAACTTCAAAGATAAAATAGATAGTTACAAAGGAAATTGTAATTTGAGAAAAACTATCGGAAAACAAACTAGAAAAGTATTTTTTCTTTTCTTCAAGTCTTAATTTACGTTGAAATTGTTGTAATAAACTTTTGATTCTAGAATAAAAGAAATTAACAGAACCGTGCAATTTAATTTCAGATAAATTAGTAATACTAGTAAAGTAGTTTTTGTATTCGACAAATTTACGTCGAAGCTCAGAATCAGCATCTCAAATACTTCAAATTCTTTGACCATACTTAATTTCTTTTAAAATATTAGGGATATTACCTACAAAAATTACAATTAATAGTCATCATCTAATTTTAAAAACAATAACAGAAGCAATAGCAATTCTAATTAAATTTTGAACAATATAGAACTGGCGATCAGAGAAATTCTGAATATGTCAAACACCAATTTCATCAATTTTGTTGGCAAAATTATTGAAATTTGGTTTTTCATGAGTAGCAATATCTAATTCGCCTTTCTTTTTGATAATCATTAAACTATAGGTTTCTTCAAGAAATTTATAGAATAAGTAGCTAACATACTCTTCGGTGGTTCTAGCAAACAAAGACACAAAATTGATAATGATATAGCCTGCTAAAATGAAACCAAAATTGATAGCTAAGATATTAGTTTTGGTAAAATTGATTAATAAATCAATCATACTACCATTTAACTTAGCCTGAACAAATGGAATTGAAGAAGTGAGAATAATTGCAATAAAATTAAAAACAAAAAGAGAACGATGCTCTTTTCAAGTAACTTTGTTTATCCTAAAACTGTTATGAAATACTGATTTTATCGAATCTCAATTAAGTTTTTGTTTTTCTTTTTTTACATCATCATCTTCTTCCATATTTATTTTATTTTTTAAGTATAAAAATAGCAAGTCTCCCTGCCACTTATGAAGACGTAAAATCTTAACTTATGTTACAGGGGGTTGATTTTAGAAAGAATATAATCTTTACGAAAGGAGGTATTTTATGAAATTCAAACAGGGTGACTCTGGGTTCAAAATTCTCCCGATGAGTGGAGATAGCGGGATTTAGTATTTAGCCGACGGTTTTGGTCGGCATTAAATACTAACCAATCATTCAGGGAGTAGCTGGGTGTTCGATTCTCTGAATGAATTAATTTTACAATCGAAAAACATCAAGGTGAAGCCCTGATGTTTTTTCCATTTTATCATTTTGGAAATGGAAAGAAAAATGTTCGGATGCAATACGGTGTAGCACCCCGTTTTATTTCTTTGATAATTAGCAATGCTACTTTTTCAGCCATTGCTTTAGAGCATGGCATTGTATTAGTGGCACATAATGCTTCATTAGTTTCTTTGTGCCTAATTAAAACAATGCAACCTTTAGATCTTACATAAATCTCAATCCCTAGAGATTCTTTTGGAGATTGAAGAATTATTGTTTCATGCTCTTCAGAAATAGTTGTTTTGAATTCTTTGTTAATATCCAAATTATCCTCCTGTATTTGTTTAAAATTAATTTACCATGTAAAGCTTATCATAATACTACTATTTGTCAAATCAAAAAAACATCGTAAGAAATTACGATGTTTTTTCTTTATTTAATATCAATTTGTTTTAAAGCATTAATTCTTTCGCCAATTGGTGGATGAGTGAGTCATAATTTATTAAATCAAGTTACTTTTTCTTTAGCTGGGTCAGAAATGTATAGATTACGAGTGTAGTCATTTACTTTTTTCATAGGTAAAGGATTGCTAGAAATCTTTTCTAAAGCAGAAATTAATCCTTCAGGATAGCGAGTAGTCAAAGCAGCAGTTGAATCAGCCATGAATTCCCTTTTACGAGAAATGGCTAGCTGAATTAAAGTAGCAACAATTGGAGCTAAAATTGCCACAGCGATAAAAGCAATTAACAGTAGCAAAGTAGTATAGCCAGTTTTATCATCATCCCGAGAACTTTTATTTCAATTGCCCATACGTAAAACAATTTGAGATAATCAAGTTATAGCAGTAGCTAAAACAACAACTAAACTAGCAATTAAAATGTCATAATTTTTGATATGAGATAGCTCGTGAGCGATAACAGCTTCTAATTCAGTTTTATTTAGAATTTGAAGCAAACCAGAAGTTACACAAATTATGGCATTCTTAGGATTACGCCCAGTAGCAAAAGCATTGGGTGATTGATCTTCAATAATATATATTTTAGGAGTTGGTAAACCGGTTGTAATACAAAGATTTTCAACAATATGGTATAATTCTTCATTGTCGTTATGATTGACTAGCTTCGCATTGGACATTGATAAAATAATCTTATCAGAAAATCAATAGCCAACAAAAGAAGAAATTATGGCATAGACTAAAGCAATGTATACAAAAGCATCGTTTTTGAAATAATATGATATGAAATATCCAAAAACACCAAACAAAACTACAAAAATGAAAAGCAAAAGATACGTTTTGGTAATGTTTTTGGAAACATTAGAGTAAAGATTCATGGTTTAAAATTTTACAGCCACATTTTGAGCTTCTTGAGCAGTAATCTCAAGTAAAGGTTTTTTGGTATGATTAAACATTTTGGCAAAGAAATTTGTAGGAATAGATTCAATTAAAATATTGTAATCTTTAGCAACATTGTTGTAAAAACGACGTGAGGATTGAATTTTGTTTTCAGTATCAACTAATTCAGTTTGTAGAGATAAAAAATTAGTATTAGCTTTTAAATCAGGATAGTTTTCAAAAGCAACTACGATATTACCAATATTCTTAGAAATTTCAGAATTGATTTTATCACTAGCAGCAAAGTCTTTAGTTGTTAAAGCTTGGGAACGAAGCTCAGTGATTTTTTCCAAAACTTCTTTTTCATGATTCATATATCCTTTAACAGTTTCAACTAAATTAGGAATTAAATCAAAACGTCTTTTTAATTGAACATTGATATCAGCTGAAGCTTCTTCAACTTGATTTTTGGCTCTGACTAATTTATTGAATAATGATCCAATAAAAACAATAGCAGCTAAGATAATTAAATATAGTCACATATGTATTTTTTAAAATTTTTATTAATTTATTTTAGTAATTTTTCTTCATTTTCAACTCAAGATTTGTATCTTTTTTTAATTTCAGTTTGGTCTTTTTCAATTTTATCATATCGAGCAATTAAATCTTTAGTGATTTTCTTTGGGTCATGCTTTTGATAGAAATCGTAAATTGCCATGAATAAAGCATCAGTTGATAAGAGCGAGCAATGAACTTTGGTTGGTGGCAAACCATTTAGAGTTTTAACCACATCTTGTTTACCAATTTTTAAAACAGCTTCTAGAGTCTTGCCTTTGGCTAAGGTAGTGACAATTGAAGAAGTAGCAATTGCAGCTACACATCCAAAAGTTTCAAATTTGATATCGGAAATTATATCTTTTTTCAATTTATTTTTTTCAACTTTGATATATATAGCCATAACATCACCACAAACAATATTGCCAGCTTTACCAATCCCATCAGCATTTTTTAATTTGCCGTAGTTTTCTGGATTTTGAAATATTTGTAGAACTTTTTTTGAATATTGCATGATTTAAGATTTAAATGGTGAAATATTACGAAGCTTAGTAACAATTTCTGGCAAAACTTTTAACAAGTAATTTACTTCTTCGTTAGTAGTAAAACGACCAATAGAAAGTCTGACTGTACTATGAGCTTGTTCAGGTTTTAATCCCATGGAAATCAAAACATGACTTGGCGATAAAGATAAACTAGCACAAGCTGAAGCTGATGAAGCACAGATGTTATTAGTATCTAAAAGATAAACTAAAGACTCCCCTTCGATATAGTCAAAACGAATACTGACAATATTAGGAACTTGAGTTTCAATAGTACCATTTAAATAGCAATGGGGCAATTTGGTTTGTAAAGTTTTGACAATTTTGGTTTTCAATTTCATAGCTTTTTGATAATCTTGTTTTTGTCTTTTCAAAGCAATTTCAGCAGCTTTGTAAAAACCAATGATAGCTGGGGTATTGACAGTACCAGAACGAAAACCAAATTCTTGACCACCACCATGCATTAAAGGCGCAATCTTGGTTCCCTTTTTGATAAAAGCTAAACTAGCACCTTTAGGACCATAGATTTTATGAGAACTCAAAGTCAAAAGATCACAATTGATTTTGGAAATATTAACATCAATTTTTCCAAAACTTTGAGAAGCATCAGTATGAAAATATATTGGACAATCAATATGGCGAAGTAAACGATCCTTACGAACATCTTCGATAATCTTACCAATCTTTTCAACTGGCTCAATTGCTCCAGTTTCGTTATTGACATGCATGACTGATACTAAAACCGTATCATCTTTGATCAATGATTTTAATTCTTCAAGATTAACAATGCCATTTTTATCAACTGATAAATAGCTAACTTGATAACCTTTTTTCTCTAATCACTTGGCGCTATTTAGAACACAAGGATGTTCAATACTGGAAACAATGATATG
>Ga0172379_10002920_pt1 | contig 28613 bp, 27 predicted proteins | sample GrowelOW334metaG_FD_119756 | JGI IMG/M metagenome (GOLD analysis project Ga0172379, IMG submission 119756) | Groundwater microbial communities from an aquifer near a municipal landfill in Southern Ontario, Canada - Groundwater well OW334 metaG | ecosystem: Environmental > Aquatic > Deep...
GCCGAACGTCAAGAGCACCGACCAGCTTATAAAGGACAAACTCCTGGAGATCGAGGCGCTCTCGTTCATCCGGGGACGAAGCTTGCCCAAACAGTTCATGATCGTGGACGAGGCGCAGAATCTTACCCCCCACGAAATAAAGACCCTCGTGTCCCGGGCAGGGGAGGGAACCAAGGTTGTCCTGACCGGTGATCCCTACCAGATAGACAACATGTACCTGGACGCGAACTCCAACGGGCTATCCTACTTGGTGGAATCCTTCAAGGGACAGGCCATCTACGGGCACGTCACGCTCCAAAGGACGGAGCGATCCACACTTGCAGAGCTGGCTGCGACACTATTGTAAACGTCAGCGCCAGAGCCCCAGGATCGCCCCGAAGACGATGAAGTTGAGCAGGTGGTTGCCTGCCTCGATGGCCCAGATTTTGATGCCGTGGCCGGCAAAAAGCTTGTTCACCATATAGGTGGGAGCGACGACACCCAGCCAGAGAAAAAAGCCGGTGGCGACACCGGAAAGCAGCGAGGCGCCACCCGTTGCGGCGAACACCACATTGATGGCGACAGCGATGAAAACAGCCTGCAATAGGGACGAAAGCACCGTAAGCGTCCAGACAAGACCCATCCCGCCGGAGCCAGGGGTATCCGCGTCGGTTTTTCCTATCCCCTTCCACCAGATGGGGAAAAAAGTTCTGGGATTGTACCAGAATGCACCGCTAACCATGCTGGCAACTACGCAGAGAATGACCGCGAACCAATTGAGGGCAAGGAATTCCATGATATCTCCTTCCGGCGTCTCGTGACCGGGTACCGATATCAAAAATCGTATATTGGATTGTTTCTGTCAACTATTTTCAGGAAGAGTAGGAAACCAAAGCGATCAGGAGCGGGACACGATTGCCGCGCTCCTTTTGCGCGCCCAAGTCCGACAGGCTCCTAACGGATATCCTTGTCCTGGACGGTCTTGCGCTTGTCGGCCTTGGCGTTCTTGATGGCCTCATCGCAGAGGGCGCGGACCTTGTCCGAAAGTACGTCGATCACCGTAGCCGAACATTTCAGGTCGGCGGTTTCCTTGATATAGGCCTTCACCTTGGAAGCGATAACGAGCGTTTCTTTTTCAGCCATACTTACTCCTTCATTTCAACGTTTATTGATGAAACCCCGATGAAAAGGCCTCATCCGCCATGCTTTGCGCCCGGATAGTACGCTATCGAACCGGTATTGTCGAGTGCATGGAACCGGAAATGTAAAAAACCGTACCCCTAGATATGTGCACCGAGGTCAAAAACCTCCCGAATGTCAAAAGCCTTTTCAATCGCAAAGCGTGCGGCATCGAAGACTACCCTTCCGCCCGGTCGCCGTACGATTGCATCTATCACAGCCGAATCGCTCGTCGCGACTGCCCAGTCGTCAAGGGCATCCTTGAGGGGACTATCGGCGGTTTTGCAGATTGACGCTTCCGCCGTTACCGCCCTCTGCCGAAGCGCTTCCTGCAAGTGCCGGGCGTGCCCTGCGCTGCCGGATACTGGTGCGTCGAACCAGGCAAGCACCCTTTTGGCCTGGACTTGCGCCAGGGCGTCGGCCAAATGTTCGATGGCCGCATCGAATCGTCCGCTGTCCGGAATCCTGCCATGGGAGGACCCCACATCCCGCAACAGGCCATCGAAGGAAAGGAATACGGGCCGGCCATCGCGATAGTGCATGATCGAGAATATCTGGTTATAACCGTCCACCACGAGAACCCGATTAGCCGGGTCCCGCGTCAGGAGCGCGCGGCGACGCGACGCGTCCGCACTTGCAGCCATGCCCCTGAAAAGTATCAGGCGCTCCTCGCTATCAAGCCGGAACCGGTCGCCCACAAGTTTTATGGAAGCCGATACCGGATACCCGCCGTCCAGGTGCCAACGGTAATCGCGGATTGCCCGGATCAGGTCATCCGAAGCGGCGTACACAATTCCCCCCCTGCCTGCCCTATCTTCATCAACTATGCGGGTTGCCCCCGGTAGATTACCCTGAAAGTCTCGCACACCAGCGGCATGGACCTGGAGAACTGCCTGCCAATGACCGGTAGAGTTCGCTTAAAGAAATTCTCGTGGGCTTGACGCCAAAACGCAAGTGAAAGGTCGCCTTCGCCCTCAGATCCCGCGAATAACTCATCTACCTCGTCGAAACACCGTATGGCGACCTCGATGGTTTCGATGATGCAAATGGGCTTTTCCGCACCATCCAGCATGATACATATAAAGCCGGGTGCCGGAATGGCCTTGCCTTCAGCTTCCCATTCCCACAAGGCCGAGCAGGTACCGGTCTTGATGCCTTCCAGCACAAGGGCACCCAATTCGTCTGCGAGGTCCGGGGTGTCGCCGAAGCTCTCGGCGATGTAAGCCCGGGAACGATACGGCGAGTCGGACGGGAGGGTGGCGAGGAAAGTTTGCCAATAGGTTTCGATCATCATTTCATCCTTAGCATGTGTGTCCTTCTCAAGCACTCCCCTAGCTTTCCAATCATACCCGAAAAACCCGGCACGACCTCTTCGGCAGGATCGAAATTCGCAACCAGAATTCCCACCCGGAACCGAAGTTGGCAAATGCACTTTCGTGCACGCCTTCGATCATCGCATCATTCAGCATGAAGTTGAATAAGGGGTACAGCCTCAATTGGTCAGCGCCCCTTCATCAACAGCCTTGCTTTTCCTTAGGGACTCGTTCACCTCGGCCACGGTTTTTTCTTTTACACGCAGGCCGGGAGCCGGGCGGTAGGGGAGCAGGGAGCCGGCCATGCGCTCGCGCGCTTCAGGTATGGCGTGCGCGTACTGGGGAAGCCACTCCGCCTCGGCCACCAGCATTTCGTCGGTCATCTGCCACACCTCCGGAGGAGTGAGTACCGCACCGTTGAGCGGGTCCATCAGCATGGCCTGCTTGAGTAGTTGGACATCGCCTTCGATCGCGGCGCGTACGGCCAGCCTCTGCACGTGGACGCTGGCCGAGCAAACCGCGGCGCAGCCCATGGGCAACTCGCCTACTTCCGGAATCTGTATCCCGGTGCGATCGACATACCCCGGCACCTCCACGACGCAGTCTGCGGGTAGATTGGTTATGGCATGGTTGTTTATGACGTTGAAGTGGCCCCGGTAGGTCCGGCCGGTTTCAAGTGCTTCAAGGATGTAGGAGCCATGTTCGTTCGAGCGCTCTGCCAGTGGTAGTACCGGTGGTGTCTCATCCATGAGGGTCTGGGCTTCGCTGTTGAACCAGTTGCGACCTTCCCGGCACACCCGCAGGTAACCGCCGGTTTCACCGTGGATCCACGCGGAAAGGGAAATCCAAGGTGCAATCTCGTTGGGACGTTTCCGGTACCAGGCGACATATTCGCTGAGGTGGCCGTTGCTCTCGGTACTGTAATAGCCGAAACGCTCGAGCATATCGATTCGTACTTTCTCGGTTTCACGGTATTCGGGGTGGGCGCGAAAGCCCGCCAGAAGTTTCCCGATCTGATCGATCCCCTTATGGGTCACCTTGATGTACCAGGTCTGATGGTTGATGCCGGCACAGATAAAATCGACTTCCTTCGGGGGGTAACCCAGTACCTTGGCGATTTGCTCATGTCCATGCTGAACCCCATGGCAGAGCCCGATGGTTTTCACGCCCCCATAGGTATTGGCTGCCCAGGTAAGCATGGCGTTTGGATTGCCGTAGTTCAGCAGGATGGCGCCGGGTTCCGCCACTTCCCGAATGTCACGGCAGAAGTCGAGCATGACCGGGATGCCCCGCTGTCCGTACATGATACCACCGGCACCGAGAGTATCGCCCACGCATTGGTCGACTCCGTATTTCAGGGGGATCTCGATATCATGCGCAAAAGCCTCGAGTCCCCCGATGCGGGTTACGTTGATGATGTACCGGGCTCCCCTCAGCACTTCGCGGCGATTGGTCGAACTCTCCAATTTGGCTGGAAGCCGATTGGCTTCGATTGCCTTGCGACACAGTTTTGTGACCAGATCCAAGTTCCGGGCGTTGATGTCCGTGAATGCAAAAGTAACACCGGAAAATTCAGGAATGCTCAGGATATCCTGCATGAGTTTGCGGGTAAACCCGATACTCCCCGCGCCAATCACAGCGATTTTAAGTTTCATGATTCCTCCATTACTTCCAATGAGTGTCAACCAGATTCCTTACCATCCCTACCGCGCGGGCAGGTTTGGAGTGGTACCCTGAGAGGGTATACACATCCCGGAAAATCAGTTCCAAGGTGCATCCCTTAGCTGCCGACAAGGTACGTTCCAGGTGCTTCGTAAAGCCTATCGCATCGAACTCCTTACCCACACCGAGGAAATTCGGACTTGGCTTGCGTGAATAGATCACTTTGGAACCAGCCAGCGCGCGTCCCATGTATTCTTCATCGCACCACACCGAGACCGAAACTTTACGAAGGCCAGGCAGGTGCGATATGCATCGGTCCTATATGGTGTGGACCGGCTCGCAACAACCGTAATAGACCAAGCCAAAACGCTTGGCCAATTCCACACAGGAGGGAAAGATGAATTCCTCAAACATATCAGGGGAAATCCCGACACTCTCCTTGGAGTTGATGTTACCCCATAGATCGGTTGAACGTACCTGCCCCCCTGTCATGAAGTCCGGACCCGGCAATTCACCGGTAAATCCATAGCTACCGGAGCCGATATAATCATTGCCATTGTTGAGCTGCAGAAGCGATCGGGAAACCTGCGAATCCAGAAGGGCCAACATGTCGGCTGTGATAAAGTTGAATAGGACACTCATCTCATCCGGATGGTCAAGAAGGTTGATCATCATCGCTTCAAGGCCCATCAGCGCCACGACTTTCGCGGCAGGGGCAAAGTGCCAGCGGAGGGATCATCTCGGCTTCAAAGGTATCCATTTCGACAACAATTATTGGACGGTCGGATCGAAGCGAATTATGCGCGTGCCATAGCCGGCTCCGTTCCTCCATGACCGGCAGTGCCGCAAGTTCGACCTGCCTGGACGCAAGCCGCCTTAATCGGTCGCGATCCCTCTCAGGAATCTGATTTCGTTCCATATTTGACTGCTACCCCTTCACACTGCCAAGCACGAGGCCCTTGGTAAAATATTTCTGCAGGAATGGATATACGAGAAGCATGGGAAATGCGGCGATGAATATCTGGGCGGACTTTGCAGTCCTGGCACTGACGAAAGCAATGAGATTCTGATAATCTCCACCTTTTCCCGCGCTGGAACTGAAGAAGGTCTCAGGATTGATGATCACTGACTGCAGGTAACTTTGCAGTGGATAATGCTCGGGATTGTTCATCAGTACGAGTCCGTCGAACCAGCTGTTCCAATGATACACCGAACAGAAGAGTGTAAGGGTCGCGAGTGCCGGTTTCGACAGCGGTATGAATATCTTCCAGAGCGTAGTCCATTGGCTTGCCCCGTCAAGGAAGGCGGATTCCTCAAGCTCTTTTGGGAGGCCACGAAAAAAATTCAACAGGACGATGACATTGAAAACCGGCAATGCCGAAGGTATGATCAAGGCAAAAAAATTATCAAGCAGGCCGGTAAATTTTATGGTCATGTACCAGGGTATGAGACCGGCGTTGAACAGCGTGGTGAGAATGAAAAACCAGGCATACAGCGTCCTTGTGCGGAGGTCTTTCTTTTCCCGCGACAGGGGATAGGCAACGAGAATGGTGAGGAACATGTTTACTATCGTGCCGACCACGACCCGTTTGATCGAGACCAGAAAAGCCGTTACGAATTTCCCGGACTTGAGGATGAACTCATAGGATTTCAGGTTGAAACCGATTGGCCAGAGCTTCACCTCGCCGGCAGTCACTGCCGAGCTGGAACTGAATGAAAGCGAGACGAGATTGATGAAGGGCAACAGGCACAGGAAAGCCATCAGTATGAAGAAGGCATAGTTTGAGAACGTGAAAATCTGCTGGACCGTGAATCTCGAGCGTTTCATCGCCCCTCCAATCAATAGATGCGGTAATTGACGAGTCTTGCCGCCAGGAAATAGGACAGCGATACGAAGCAGAAAGATATCAGTGACTTGAAAAGGCCAACCGCCGTAGCCGGACCGAATTGTGCCTGCTGAAGGCCAAGCCGGTAGACGAAGGTATCTATGATGTCGCCTGTATCGTAGACTTGGGGACTGTACAGATTGAAGATCTGGTCGAAGCCCGCATTGAGGATATTTCCAAGGCTAAGGACAGACATGAGCACGATGATGGGCAGGATACCCGGAAGGGTGACGTGCCAAGTCTGGCTGAGCCTTCCGGCGCCATCTATTTCGGCGGCCTCATAAATGGTTGGATCGATGCTGGTGAGGGCCGCCAGATATATGACCGTACCAAAACCGAACCCCTTCCAGATGTCGGATAGTACCATGGTGAGGGGGAACCAGAAGCGGTCGCCAAGAAAGAATATCGGTTTGATACCGAAGGTACCCAATATCTGGTTGATGATGCCGGTGGATGGGGAAAGTATATCTATCAGGAGTCCCGCGAGTACCACCCAGGAAAGGAAATTGGGAAGGTAGATGAGGGTTTGCATCAGCCGTTTGAAACGGTCGTGCTTGATCTCGTTCAGTAGCAGGGCGAAGAATACCGGGACGATGATCATGCCGATAATCTTCAGAAAAGCTATGAATATCGTATTCCAGATAACCTGGAAAAATCCGGGAACACCGAATACAAAGGTGAAATTTCCAAAACCGATCCACGGCGAACCGAAAAGCCCCCAGGCCGGACTGAAATCCTGGAACGCGATGTAGATGCCCAGCATCGGGCCGTAGCTGAACACGAGGACGATGATGACCGCCGGCAACAACATGAAGTGAAGCGGTCTCTCGCGCAGGCTCCTCGCTTTCGTCATTGATATACCCCTGAAAACACATGATGGGAATATGCAGCCTTCCGAAGGGTCCGAAACCCGACGGAAGGTTGCGGGACAGGATTATTTCTTGTTATAGGTATCGTTTATTTCCTGGGTCGCCGCATCGCCACCCAGTTTTTTCCAATTCTGTACAAAGCTGTCGAATTCATCGATGGAAGCCCCTCCCAAGATGATCTTGGTAAAGGTGTCCTTTTCCAGCTTATCAAGAATTGCGCGATTCTTTGCCCAGATGGGCGTATCCGCACCCTGAAGTTCAGTGAACTGTACTCCCATGGCAATATTTTTGCGGATCGCAACATACGAGCCTTCTGGCCCTTGCTGGCTATAGCGTCCAAAACCATCCGCATTCTGCTTTTCGGTCCAGAGCAGGCAATTCTCGTAGAATACCCTGGCTGGAACATTGAGTTTGGACGTATCCCCGGTCGCAAGGGCGTTGGCTACACCCTGGGACATCACGTCCTCCGAGCGGGGGTCGATCACCGGATCTATGGGGGAGAGCTGGCGCTGCACCGCATATTCACCGCCGTCGGAGAAATTCTTGAATTCCGCCTCTGTCCCGTGGAACTGGTACTTCACATACAGATTGGCCATTTTGAAAACGGCTTCGGGACTCTTGGCTTTTTTGCTGACCACCCAATAGGTCGCGACCGGCCAAGGGGCCTGAAGCTTGGCGGGTTTCCCGTCAAGCGAAGGGATGGTATAGGGCCTGAAGATGGCTGTCGGGTCTTTCTTGACCAGATCGTTGAAGGGATACCACCCATTCCACTGGGCACCGAATGAGATCCCGACCCGCCCGCTGACCAGATCCGCATTGGAAGCATCGATATCCTTGACACCGAATTCCTGGCTGAGCAGGCCCATCTTGTACCAGCGGGCAAGAGTTTCCAATGCCTTTTTCATTTCACCTTGCACCGAACCGTACACGATGTTGCCTTTGGCGTCCTTTATCCAGATCCCCGGATATCCACCATGGGCGTTGGAAATTCCAACCATGTTCGAGACGACGCTGTACAAGTCCCTATTCAGGGAAATCCCGAATACCTGTTTGTTGGGAGCGGACTCGCCTTTCATGAATATCAATGCAATTTTTTCGACATCGGCAAGGCTTGTGGGAGGATCCAATTTATATTTGGCCAACCAATCAGACCGTATCCAGATGGCGTCCATGAGCCCGGGCAACCCGTAATACTGCGCCGAGAGGGCATACAGCTTCCCGTCGATCTTGCCGGAGTTGAATCCTGCCGGGAAGGCATCCATCGCACCTTTAAGATCGGGACTGGCATAATCTTCATAGGCTTGCGTCAGATCTGCGAGCTGTCCGGCCTTTGCCAGCTTGACATAGGTGCCCGCATCACAGCTGAAGAAATCCGGCAAGTCGCCGGAAGCCAAAGTCAGATTGAGTTTGTTCTGGTATTGGTTCTGCTCGATCACCCAATTGTATTTTACCTTGATCCCGAGTTTTTCCTCGATCTCCCTTGTCCAGACATTGACATTGATATCGTCTCCTGGGCGATACGCTGCAATGGGTGGTATATATCTGACAGACGTAACCGTAATGGCCGGTTCATATTTCCCAAAGGGTCCGGCGGGTACGGCTGCGGATGGATTCGTCCCGGGAGCAACCGTTTTCCCGTCCGTTCCCCCTGCAGCGAAAAGAGAATGAACCCCGCTTAAACTTACTAGTAATAGAATGGCCGGTAATGCGTATCCCCGTCTTCCTGATTTCATCAAGGTCCTCCGTTAGAACAGTTCACCAGCTAAGGCTTGTGATCGTGAATCACCGATTGCGCGCGACCGATGATACCCGATGAAAAATCCTAACACTGATTTTCAAACCCGCATATTTCAAGATTTTTACTTCTGTTAGATATCTTGTCGTCTTTCATGAAAGTCATCCCGATATTCTTGCGGCGTTCTCTTTTTGGATTTCTTGAATACGGTCGCGAAATATTGGGAAGAGTCGAATCCACACTCCTGGGCTATATGGGAAATTGTTGAATTCCCCTCTTCAAGGAGAGTGATAGCCTTGGCCAGCCTTTTCTCCGTGATATATTCCGAAAGATTCAGACCCGACTCACGCTTGAAAATCCTGGAGATGTAGCTTGGATTATAAAAAACATGCCGTGAGATATTGGTCAGGGTCAGGTCCCCACCCAGATTTCCTTCGACAAAACGGCGTATCCTAGCCGCCAATGCATGATCGCCACAACCATCCTTCAGCATTCCTGCCGGCGCGAAAATGATTGGAGGCGTAGCTTCGGTAAAATCAGGCACTGACCGGATCATTCGGGCTGAAAGCATGATTTTTGCCTTTTTCACTTCGGTCCATTCCACGGGCGAATCCTGGATTATGAAGCACATACTCATTCCAAGGGAGCGTGCGGCGATTGACTGGAGTTCCTCGAAGAGTTGGCATAGAAAAGGCAAGGGCGGGAACGAGGCGCCGGAAGCACCGCTGAGCGGAAGCTCCTGCAGGAGCCAGAATGCACCGGCACCCTCCGTCTCCAGAACAGTGAAACGCACATATCCGGAAAGGCAATTCCCTGACAGAAGTTCCAGGGAATACCTCAACCTGAGTAATTCGGATCTGTTGTGAACCGGACTGCCTTGCAGCAAAGCTCCCATCACGGGAAGGACTTTCAATGTTGGGTCGAGGTATGGGAGTGGCGTTCCGCAACGGTCATCGGCATATCGACCAATCCGTTCGCAACGGTCCATGTAATCCAGAAGCCCATCCGCAAAGCGGGACTTGTCGACTGTCGCGGCTTCTATCCGGCCTTTTTCAATGATCCTCACGGCATCGAGTACGGCTCCGACGATTACATCATCATCTTCGGTCTTAAGGATGTATCTCACTGCGCCATGGGACGCAGCCTTATAGATGTATTCGAATTCGTCATACCCGGAAAGGATGATGACGCGACGATCCGCCCAATTCGCCTTCACCTTGTCCAATAGTTCGAGACCGTTCATACCCGGCATGCGATAATCAGTAAGGACAATGTCAATATTTGTATCCGCGAGGACCGCAATGGCATCAGTGCCTGAATAGGCACGATAGATATCGAACTCAATCCCTTCAATAGATGAAAAGAGCCCGGAGAGCCAGTTTACGATATGCCGTTCATCATCCACAATGAGAAGCCGGTACACGGATTCATGCTCCTGGACAAGTGAGAGGAAGGGTCATGACAATGCCCAAGCCGCCAAGCTCGGATCGTTCGGCACGGAGACCGGCGGTGGCGCCGAACCGGAGGGCCAGCCTGCGATGTATATTGATAAGACCGGTGGTACCGCTACTACCCTCCGAGAGGGAATTTCGTATCAAGGCAAGAGCGGCATCGTCAAGCGATTCCCCATTGTCCTCGACCCTGACCAGGAAGACCGGCTCCTGTCCATTCCGGTCTGATAGGAATGACACCTTCAGCAAACCTTCTGTCGGTCGGTCCTCAAGGCCGTGCTTGAAGGAATTTTCAATAATGGGCTGAAGGATCAGGGGTGGAACCATCATTTCCGAGGCACAGGCGGGGAGGTCCCCAAATTCAATCGCGATCCTCCCCTCGAAGCGCAGGGCCTGGATGTCGACGTATATCCTCGCATGCTCGACTTCCTTTGTCAGGCTCGCCTCATCATTTCCGTTTCTGGTAATGTATTCGAAATATTTCCCCATCATGCGGGAGAAGGCAGACGCATTTTTCGTATCTTCCTGCTTGATGAGCCGGTGAAGGAAAAAGTAGCTGTTGTAAAGGAAATGAGGATTAATTTGGGATTGCAATTGTTTGAGTTCCGCTTTTTGGGCAAGGTTCCGCTGTTCGGCGACTTCATCAATAAGGGTTCCCAAACTACCCACCATACGGTTGAAACCCCAGGACAGGTAACCGAATTCATCCCGCTGGGCATGTTCCATCCTCACTCCGAGATCGCCCCCCTCCATTCGCGCGAAGGAATTCATCATCTCGATGAAGGGTTTTCGTACCTTTGTGTAGGAATAAAATGCGAAGGGGAATATGAGAAGCACTACGACTATGGTGAATACGGCATACCAGAGCGTATAGATACGCAATGCGCTGAAAGCCTGGTGCTCGGGAATGTATTTTATCAAGCCCATCCTTAATAGTTTGGAATCTGTACGGACCTGCAAGAGCCGGGAGCCACCGGCATTGATGGAGGGATCAGAAAATTCTCCGGCGACGGCGACACGCTTGGTCGCTTCGATCAATCCCGAATCCGGACCACTGGATAGGATGAACTGGCCTTGCTGGTCGAAAAGCACGAGACTGCCCCTGTCGGGACCGCTGAAACGAGCCAGAGCCGCCTTTATCGAGGGGATGGAGAGATATATTTCCACTGTATATAGTGGGGAGCCATCCATCAACAAGTCGGATGAACCGCCCACCCGCATGAAAATCCGGTCACTTGCATACTGCAGGAATCCATCGAACACAACCGGATTGAACATGAGGGAATCACGATTCCAAACTTCAATTTCCGATATTGAACCGATACCCGACCGTGAGGAATTGAGGCTCCGATTCATACGGAAAAGGTGGATGCTGATGCTCTCGACATAAGCGCTGGAGCTTCTGATTATGCCAAGCCGCCGTTGCAGGCGATTAAGCGCCATGGTCTGCTCGTAATCGGTCATGACCTCTCGGGATCCAGAAAGGGATATCAGATCTTCGTCGTTGACCAGATCGATTTCGAGCCGACGAACCCGATCCAGCTCGGTTTCCAACTGTGCCAGATAGTAGGAAACCTCTGCCTGCATTGAGGATGTTATTTCCTTGGATAGCACCGCCCTGCCTTGATTGAAGAACAAAAGAACCAGCAGGTATACGGGAAGGAGGGAAAGTATGAAAAGGATGATCATACGCAGGAATATCGAATCCGTGATGGAGAACCTGTCGGCTTTCATTCCCGATCCACACTAGTGGCATCATTCAGTGCTGTCAATCATTTTCTTTTCACCATGATTAGTGTTGATTGAGGAAGACTTGCCACCAGGTTTCAAACATCAGTTACTTCTTCCGATACGCTTGGACCATTCGCGGGGGCCGAAGCCTTCACGTTTTTTGAATGCCCGCTCAAAGCTCCCCAAGTCGTTGAATCCCGATGCGAAACAAGCTTCGGTGACGTTGGCTTTTCCGGACACGAGCAGAGCTTTGGCGTACTCGATCCGCTTGGACGAGACATAGGCCTTGAAGCCGGTACCCAGGAAACGAGGAAAGAGCGAGCTCAGGTATTGGCGGGAAAGGCTGAAACGCCGGGAGAGCAAATCCAGATCCATCTTGCCCAGGTAACCTTCGTTCACGCAGGACAGGATCCGCGGCAACAGATCCGGAACCCTTTCCCGGGTGGCGTTCCGTACGGGAAGGTAGAGCCTCAGTACCAGCTCCATGGCGTAACCCAGAAGGAAGGGTATGACCCTGCGGTAATTAGGTTGGCGTCCTTGGTATTCTTCCAATAGTTCCAGGAGGGCCTTGCGTACAGGCGCGGCAATCGAGTCATCCAGCGCGATCTTATTGCGTACGACAAAAAAAGGTTCCAGAAAAGGCAGGTTGCCGTTCCCTGCAGGACCGAAAAGTTCCGGCAGGAAGATGCAATTGAGTATTTCCAGTTGATCTCCGGGGATTTCGGTGAAGGAATGCCCGATACCCCGGTCGATAAAGACCAGGTCATCCACCCGGATTGGCTCGTCGTAGCCATTACGGCGATGCGTTCCGCTCCCAGCAAGGACGAGAAAGAATTCGTAGGCGTTATGGCTGTGTTCGGGGTAATTGGGTTGCCGGTACCGGGCGATGTGGAAGGGAAATTCCGGTTCCACCCCCTGTCTGGCTCCGAAAGGGTGGGTATAGATATCGAGCTTCCCAGGTGAAAAAACGCCGTGTTCGGTCATGCCTTTCGCCGAGCCTTTTCCTGAAGCCAAGCGTAACATGGATATAGGAGGCCCACATGAAAATAGATGTCGGAGTATATTATTTTCCGAATTATCACGTCGATACCCGCAATGAATCGGTTCACGGCAAGGCATGGACCGAATGGAAACTGGTGGAGGCAGCCCGGCCGCGTTGGAAGGGACACAGGCAACCCCGACTTCCACTCCATGGTTGGGAAGACGAGGCGGACCCGGCCTGCATGGCAGCCAAGATAGACCTGGCTGCGGACAACGGAGTGGATTTCTGGATCTTCGACTGGTACATGTACGATGACGGTCCTTTCCTGCAGCGAGCTTTGGAAGAGGGCTATCTGGGAGCCCCCAATGAAGGCAAGGTGAAGTTTGCCCTCATGTGGGCAAACCACGACTGGGTAGACATACACCCGCAAAAACTCGCAGAAAAACCCCGCTTGCTGTACCCCGGCCGGGTGAGCGGGAAATCCTTCAGGCGTATCACCGATTACGCCATACAAGCCTATTTTTCCCGCCCATCCTATTATACCGTTGAAGGTGCTCCCTACTTCTCTTTCTACGAATTGGGCAAGCTGATGGAAACCTTCGGGACAGTAGAGGCGACACGGGCAGCCCTGGACGATTTCCGTGAAAGGGCGCGGGTAGCGGGACACCCCGGGGTTCACCTGAATGCCGTAGTCTGGGGAAACCCCATCATTCCCGGAGAGTGCACCCCGGCCGACCCTGTCGCCCTGGTACAGGCCTTGGGTTTCGACAGTGTGACCTCCTATTTATGGATCCATCACGTGCCCCTTGCAGGAACACCTGCTGATCCCAATACAACCCCCTACGATGAGGTGAGGGACGCTTATTTCCGCTATTGGGATCAGGCGGAAGTCCAATTTCCCCTCCCCTACTACCCAAACCTCACCATGGGTTGGGACTCCACTCCCCGCACCGTCCAGTCGGACATCTGGGATCCGGCGGTGGGCTACCCCTTCATGGGTACCATCGGCGGAAATACACCTGACGCATTCAGGGAAGCCTGCGCGGCCGTCAAGTCCCGCCTGGACGGCAAGAAGGAAGATCACTCAATCGTCACGGTGAACGCGTGGAACGAGTGGACCGAGGGAAGCTACTTGGAACCGGATACGGAAAACGGAACGGCGTATCTTGAAGCCCTGAAGGCCGTTTTCGGAAAGTAAATCCCGTCTGAAAGATGCGGGGAACCGGTACTTACCGGTCCCCCGCAGTACTATTCCTTTACCGCACCGGCGACGATGCCCTTATAGATGTATTTCTGTCCGTAGATGAAGAACGCGACCGGCGGAATCAGGGCCAAGGTGAGAAGAGCGAAAATCGATCCGTAGTCGGCCTCGCGGACCCTGGAAAAATTGTACACCCCCAAGGTTACGGTGATTTTCCACTTGTCCCTTATAAAAAGCAGGGGATACAGGAAATCATTCCAGATAGCCGGTAGCTGCAGCACGATGAATATGATCACCGCAAAATTCGCCAACGGCAAGACGATCAGGTAGATGCGGGAAAAGTAACCACAACCTTCGATCATCGCCGACTCGTCCAGGCTGGTGGGGATGGTCTTGATGAAACCGGAAAGGATGAGGATTCCGAACGGTATGGTCCCGGCTGAATAGATCAGTATGAGGGCGGTGCGGGTGTTCATCAGACCCAGGGCGAATATCAGGCGGTACAGCATGACCAGGGTTGAGACACCGGGAACCATCAGGGCGGAGAGGAAAAATAGATACCAACCACTGAACAACCGTTCCTTCCTGCGGGCAATGGCGTAGCCTGCCAGCAGACACGCGTTCACCGACACGAACAGCGCGGCTGCCGCGATGAAGGCCGAATTCCCGAAGCTGGCTATGATCTCCGGGTACGCGAACACCTTGACGAAGTTGTCGAAACGCAGCGTTTTGGGAAACAGGACGTTTCTGGAAAGGTCAGCCGTGGATTTAAGCGAGCCGCTGGCGATATAGAACATTGGAAAGGCGACGAACGCGAAAAGGATTACCAAGGCAAGGTATTGCAGTGCCGTGGGAAACAGGCGCCTTGGGGAAAGGGTGGAAAGGGAGAACGGTGAACGGAAGAACGGAGAGAGACGTGGCCGATGGGGATTAATTCCTTCCTTCATGTTAGTACTGAACCTCCCGTTTACGGGTCGCGTTGAGCTGGAAGATGCCTACGGCAGCGACCACGATGGTGAAAAGCAGGGCTTCCGCGGTGGCATAGCCAACACGGCCGTACACGAAGGCATTGTTGTAGATGTTGAGGCTGATCAGCTCCGTGGCGTTTCGCGGTCCTCCCTGGGTCATTATGAAGGGTATGGCGAACATGGTGAGCGACCCGGTGATGTGCATGAACAGCAACACCGTCACCGAATGCATGATCAGCGGGAGGGTGATGGAAAAGAACATCCGCGCCCCGGAAGCACCATCCAGCTGGGCCGATTCCACCAATTCCAAGGGAATCGAATTCAGGCCACCGATGAGGACCATGGCACCATAGCCCATGTATACCCATTGAGAGATGAGCACAATGGTCGGCAGGACCAGGTTCACGTCGCCGAGCCAGTCAAAAGCAAGATTGGAGAATCCGGCATTCCTGAGCAGATGATTCAGGACTCCGCCGTAACGCAGGATGCCTTTCCATGATATGGAGACAATGACCATGCTCAGCATGGAAGGAATATAAAAGACCGCCTTGAAAAATCCGGCGAGGAAGACACCCTTGTACAGGACCATGGCCAGAGCAAACTGGAGCAGGATGCCCATGGACATGGAAAGCAGGGAATAAAAAATGGTCCTTGTCATCGAAGCGATGAAAAGGGGGTCCTTAAGCAGGAGCTTGGAAAAATTGTCGAAGCCCACGTAGGAAAATGAGGGATCCAGCCCATCGTAATTGGTAAAGGCGAAGAACAGGTTCAGCGCGAGTGGAATCAGGATGATCGTGGCGAACAGGATGGTCGCGGGAATCATGGACAGGATCGAGTTGGTGAATTCTTTTCTTTGAAAGCCTGAGCGTCGGCGGGTCATTATCCTGCTCCTTGCGGGTTCTTCGATTCACGGGAGAGCCGGACGACGGTGCCCGCCGCCCGGTAATGGGAAAGAGTTATTGTTTTATATCCGCCTTGTGGTCGGCGTAGAAGGCATCCAGCGAGGCGAGCGCCTTCTCGGCAGTTTCCCCCGCATGCACTGCCTTGAAAGCGCTGGGCATCTGGGTCTCACCCCAACCCTTGGCCTCGGGGAAGGAGAAAATAACCATTTCCACCCCGGGTCCGCTCAGGTCGCCGATCATTTTCTGTTGTACCGGATCCTTGATATCCAGCTGGATGGGGAAGAGCGTAGGCCTTCCGAAGAAAGACAACTCGGCTTTCAGGTTCGCTTCCGAAGTAAGGAACTCGAAGAGCCGGACAGCGGCGGGGTTCTTCTCCGCTTTGGCCGCCAGGGCAAAACTATACTCCATATAACCCTGGAAGTAGCGCTTGCCATTGAATTGCTCTTCAGGAAAGAACATGACTCCCAATTCGAACACCTTGGGATCGATGACCGGATCCTTCTGGGCGGCCACCATGCCGACGATCCAGGGTCCCTGGGGCAGGAACGCGCACTTGCCGTCGGTGAAATAGGTGAAGGATTCAGGCCAGGTCATGGTAAGGCCTGTCTTGGAGACATAACCCTTGTCCACCAGCATCTTGAAATATCGCATGGTATCGCCATAGATCTCTGAAGGCTTGGCACCCTTGTACAGCGCTTCCATCAGATCGGTGGTGCCCGCTTTTTCCAAGGCAACCTTAACCTGGCTGGTGAAACCCAGGGGAAATTGTGCCAATTTGTAGGGCCAGGTATCGGCGCCACCGTAGATGATGACTTCTTCCCCGCCAGCCTTGAGCTTGGCACAGGCGGCATCGAATTCTGCCTTGGTCTTGGGTTCAGAAATACCGTATTTCCTGAAAATGACCTTGTTGTAGAAGATTGTGTGCTGGACGACGCCCGCCGAACCGTTGACTGCGACGGTCTTGCCATTCGCGGCAAGTGCCGCGTTCAGCGAGGGGACTTTGGCCTGCATGAGCCCACCGGGGGTCTTCGAAACATCAGAGAGGATACCAAGGCGGCCAAAGTCCTTTACCTGGGGTGTCATCAGGGCCATGACATCCGGAATGTCGCCAGCAGTTATCTTCGTGCGTACCAGTTCCTCGTAGCGGCTCCCCTCAAGCACCTGGTAATCCAGTTCGATATCGGGGTTGGCCTTCAGGAATTCGCCAATCTGGTCATGATCGCCCGCCTGGGTTGGACGGGGAAACCATGAAACCATGGTCAATTTTGTCTTTGCGCCTGCGGGTGCCGCGCCTTCCTTGGCTCCATTTGCGGTGGCCACGCCTGCGATTACGCAGAGTCCGGCAAGAAGCAACAATACCTTTTTCATCGAATCCTCCTGGATAACGGGAATGATACTGGATTATCAGGCCATTGGTGGTTTCCGGATAGTTACGAAGATACCTTCCGCATACTCCAACGCGTACTATTCAGTACGGTACTTTAGTACCATCGATTTTTTGCATTATGTGGCTTCCGTTTCCGGCAACCCCGACTCTATCCCTATCCGCATGGCTTCAAACCGGTCTTTCACGTCGATTTTGGAATAGATGGAACTGATATAATTGCGTATGGTCTGTTTGCCCAGATTCAGGGCCTGCTCGATTTCATGATTCCCGTAGCCCCGGGCGATCAGGGTGAGAATTTCCATTTCCCGTTCGGTCAGCTCCCGCAACCTGTCCGGAACCTGCCGTTCCATTCTGGTGCGGGATGGTACCGACGTGAAATGACCGGAGATCTGGGGTGAAAGGAGCACTGCTCCCTCGGCAACGCTTTCCAGGGATTTGATGAGCAGGTTTATCGAAATATCCTTGAGCAGGTACCCATGGGCACCCAGTTTCAATGCCTCGTGGACGTACTCGTCGTCGGGGAAGGTGGTGAGCATGACAACCTTGACGGCGGGGTATTTCTTCCTGATGATACCCGCGGCCTCGACTCCGTCCATGATGGGCATCCGCACGTCCAGGATGGCGATGTCTGGATGAAGCTGCCTGACCATTTCCACCGCGGTACGGCCGTCCCCCGCGATGCCCAAAAGCACGAAACGGGAAGATGATTCCAGGACGCTCTTAAGGCTTTCGGCGAAAAGGGCTTGGTCGTCTGCCAGGACCAGTCGAATTTTCTGATCATTCAACGGGATGCCTCCGCTTGTGCAATTGGTGTTGCTGATAATGATTCAGGTATTTTATCGCCCTGGAAGGGCAGCACTGCAGAAATCCGGAAGCCTGGACGCACCTGGGAAAATACCAGGCTTCCGCCTATGGCCCTTACACGCTCTTCCATTCCACTGAGGCCGATGCCCTTCTTGACCGCGTCCATTCCCGTTCCGTCGTCCTGAACGGTGATGAAGGCTGCCGCCTCATCCTGAAAAAGGGAGATCTCCACGTTCCGTGCCATGCCATGGCGGACTGCGTTGATCATACCCTCCTGGACCAACCTGAGGGCCAGCAGGTCCCTATCCCCGGTGATCCAGCGATCCGACATATTTCCCCAATCAAAGGAAACCCTGGTTCCGGTCGCGGCCTGAAAAACCGACCCTGCTTCCGAAAGTGCGGCTATGCCCCTGGCTTCCGGTGTACACCCGGAACGTATGAGCTGTAGGATCGATCGAATTTCCTGCAAGCCACGCTGGGCCTGGTCCAGGGTCCAGGAGAACAGGCGTTCAAGCTCCTCCCTATCCATGTCCTTCCTGCGCAGGCTCGCTTCCATCATCATCCTGATATTGGTCAGCGTATACCCCACGACATCGTGTACTTCCCGGGTAAGCCGGTTACGCTCGTCCTTCGCCGAACGGTATTCGGCCGACCTGGCGTAGGAGAGGAAATCCTCGCCCGCCCCGGTAAGGCGCTCGACGGTCCCTGCCAGGCGTTCCCGGTCCGCCTCGGCCTTGCGCGCCCGTTCAAGGGTCAGTTTGATCAGCCTGATTCCGGCGAACATGAAAACATAGAGGATAAGATTGGCGAGCAGGATTCCGGCAGGGACAGGTGAAATCACCTTCCCCCAGGCGCGATGACTACCTTGCAACAGCAGGTCCAGGGAAACCAGTGCCAGGGAAATGCAGGTTCCGGCAAGGTTGCCATGGAAGAATGTCGCCTCGAAGACGAGGGACAGGACGAGCAGGAATTCAGGCCACCTGTCGGCGCTCAGGGGTATTCCTACCACCATTATCATAAGCACCCTAAACCAGAATAGGACTTCAGCCGCGATATGATGCCGCCTGAAGCGCAGTCCTATCGAGATAGGGGTAATCAGGGCCGCCACGCTGAGTATCAGGAGATATTCAGGTATGGATCCCACAGCGTCCGGCAAGACAACGGGGAAAATCACGATCGCTGTCGCCTGCGCCGACAATGATGCAAGCATCGCCAGGACAGCTGTTTTCCGGGAGATCAAGGCGTCTCCGTGCAAGGGGGTCGAATCCATATCCTCGTCGTTTCCCACAACAGTAGTATAGCATGATGCTGATCAGGGAAAGATCACCCTGTCCGCCGGGAAGTACAGCGTAAAACGCGCGCCGCCCGCTTGGCCAGGGCCCCAATCGAGGGAGCCTCCCAATTGCAGGGCGAGGGCACTGACTATACTCAGGCCCAGACCTTTGTGCGAGGCGGGGTCGAAATCGGCGGGCAAACCCGGGCCATTGTCGACCACATCGACGGCAATAGTCCCTTCCTGGAAGCGGACGGATAAGGCACAATGAACCTGACCCCTGGCCATGCTCGCGTGTTTTACCGCATTCATGGTGAGTTCGTTCACCGCCAAGGCGCAGGGTACTGCACGGTCTATCCCCAAGAAGATTTTTTCACCCTCGACAAGCCATTCCGCACCTACGGTGGATGATATGCCGGAAGTCAGTTCACGCAGGTATTCGACCAGGTCGATCGAGGAGAGATCGCCGGAACGGTACAAATTTTCATGGATCATGGCCATGGACCTGACGCGTTGCTCGGATTCCTCGAAGAGTACGGAAATGGCTGGATCGTCAATGGACGAGCGCTGCAAGGACAGCAAACTTGAAATCACCTGCAAATTGTTCTTTACGCGATGGTGGACTTCCTTGAGCAGCACTTCCTTCTCTTTAAGGGAGGCTTCGATGAGGCTCCTCTGTTTCCGGCTTTCGGTAACGTCCATGCCGATGCCCGTAGCGCCGGATAGTTTGCCCGTAGCGTCCCGGTTGGCGGTAATTGTCCAGTCGATGATACGGAAGCTTCCGTCCTTCATCCGCATAGTACAGACGTCACCATCTTCTGTGGATCGCCCGGAAAGTATGCGCATGAAAGGAGAATCCGGAAGCGAGTAGCCGGGTGGTACAAAGCGGGAAAGATCGCTCCCGGCGATTTCATCCCACGAATAACCCGAAAGGGATAGCAAGAAAGGGTTTGCCAGGACCACCCGTCCTTCCAGGTCGAGGCCCAAGGCGATCAGGTGGATGTTTTCCAGAATCTCCCGGAAACCCCTCTCGCGATCCAGCAGGTTTTCCTCGCGATGGCGGATGCCCGCCACCATGCCGTTAAAACTATGACCAACCCTACGGAGTTCGGAAAAGTCCTCGCCGAAACCGGACAATTCCTGATAGCGCCCTTCAGCGATCTTTCCGGCCTTATCCGCTATGCGGTCCAGGGAAACACGCAAGCGGTTGACCCTCAGTCTGGAAAAGAGGATGCCGAAGGCTATGGCGGAAACCATGATGACGATGAAACCTGCGTAGTAACCGAAAAGCAAGTCAAAAATGGCCTCTTTTGGATAGAACACCAAAACGTACCAGGCAGGTTCCGACACCCGCGCGACGGAAACGATGTAACCCTTGCCAGCTTCCATCATTTCAATGCTTCCGCCATTGGCGCCAAGCTGCCTGAAAAGTGAAAAATCCACCTGATTTTCACGCCGAAGGACCTGCCCCGGATCGGGGTGGGAGACAAATACGCCTTTCTCGTCGGTTATGCGTATTTCTACCGGCGAGTCTTTGGCGCGTAACGCGTTCTCGGTAAAGCGGCCCACCTCACCCAGGTTCAGGTCGCAGAGTATCGTATAGTCGCCTCTTGTAACGCCAAAACTGATTGCAACCCGTTCACGCTTGAGAGATATGTAGGAAGGGGACCAAAAGATGCCCGTGGCCTTCCGCACCCCCTCGAACACGGCCTCGCCCGATCGGGACACGCCCAGTATTTCAGGATTGGGAGGAGCCAGCCAACGGATCCGCCCATCTCTCCCCGCTATCTGGATCTGGTCGAGGAAAGACCAAGTATTCAGGGCATCCCTGAGTTGCTCCGACCTTTGATCCGCATTATAAGGATCTTCCCGTTTCATCAGCGAACTTATCGCCTCGAGAGCTTCCCCGGGTCTCAGGAAGAATTCTTCCAGCCTGCCCGCGACTATTGAAGCGCTGGCTTCGTTTGTCGAGACGATTGTACGGCGCATCGCGTCATCCAGAACGAACAAGCCCCACCCACCCGCGAGGAGTAGGGGTATGACAATCAGGTAAAGATTGCCGATGCCCAGGAAATGGGACAGGGAGACAGGCTTGCGCATGCTTATTCCATACGGACGAAGCGTCCATCCTGGATGGTGAACAGGAATTTTTCACGCGACGCGTCACCAAGGGCATTGAAGGAAATATCCCCCTGAAGCCCCGAAAAAGTCCCTGTTCCGAGGATCGCAGCCTTTACGGCAAGGCTTTCCCGGGTTTTGGTATTCGCCAAAGCCCTGCGAAGCACCGAAGCCGCCTCCCAACCAAACATGGCGGTAAAACTCGGTTCCTCGCCATATTTTGCCGCATACGCGAAACGGAAGGCCCTTCCTGCCGGGGTAGTGTAATCCATATCGGCGGTGCTCACCGCAACAGCCCCTTCGACCGCGTCCCCACCGTTCTGGATGAGATCGAGGGTGAGCGGCCAGGGTGGCAGGAGAAGCTGGACGTTCAGCTCCGCCTTATCCAGGAATTTTGCCACCATCGCGGTTTCGGAACTTGCAGCCACTACGACGAGTCCCTGGATCGCTCCACCCCGTACCGCCCGGACCAGGGTGGTTTCGTCCACCCCGTCTGCGGAGTTGAGGAATAGATCGAAAACGACTTCGCCACCAAGGCTAAGGAAGGTTTTGGTGAATTCCCGCGCTACGACAGCCCGGTAGTTTTCATTGCGAACATCTCCGATAATACCCACCCGGTCCAAGCCCGAACGTTCCCGGGCAACATGGGCCAGGACCTCGCCGTAGGAACCTGATGAGTCGTTGACCCTCAGGAACAGGTCGTCCATTCCGGAAAAGGTGGGATCCGATACGGTGGGGGATATGACCAACATGCCTTGGGATAGGGCATAGGGGATAGCCTTGATCGCGGCGTTGGAAGTAGTGGCCAGCACCACAAGGTTACAACCGGAGGTTTTCAGCTGCCGGAATGCTTCCAGGCATCGATCCTGATCGTTGCCGTCGTCGTACACCATCAATTCGGTCTTGCCGATCTTCCCCTGGGCGGCGCCTTCATCGGAACCCAGTGCCAGAAGGAAACCATTGCGCGCACCAAGACCTACGCTTGAGGAAGGCCCCGTAAGGGGCCCCACAAAACCTATGGGCAAAGGAGGTTTCGCGCACGAAATCGTGGCAGCGACGCAAGCTAGCAACACCGGAAATAATTCTGCATGGTACTGTCTTCGTGAAAGCATTCGTCCTCCAGACCATGTTTTGGTGTCCAATTCAGATTAATCCTTACCGCAGGTGAATACAAGTTATTGGCGATCCGCAATCCTGCTTGAAAGTGTCACAATATATTGTAATCCAACCCACCGGCTCGTATACTATTACATGATTTTGGTGTTTATATAGATAATGGAGGTTATTTTCCATGAGCAACGACCATAGGGCTGAAGAATTCGAAGCAGCCCTGCTTGCGGTTGACCGGGCGGAGGCACGGCGCATCTTCATGCGGGGAGTAGACACCGATGGAGCCTTGCCTTTCATGGAGAATATGGTAGGTCTGGTACTCGAGCGCATAGGCCTTGCCTGGGAACAGGAGAGGCTGTCCCTTTCCCAAGTGTACATGGCTGGCCGAATTTGCGAGGAGTTGTCGCTTTTGGCCCTACCCTCCAGCCATCCCGACCGCAAGAACAACCCGCGTGTGGCCCTGGGCTTGTTCGAAGACCACCACATGCTGGGGAAACAAATGGTCCACGCCATCCTCAGGAATGAGGGCTTCCTGGTCCAGGATTGGGGAAAACTGAGCCTGCAGGCCGCTGTTGACAAGGTTCGCCTTGGCTCAGTGGATGTGCTGCTATTATCTTCGCTCATGCTTTCATCGGCCTTGCGCATCGAAAAGCTCTGCGGAACCATCAAGGCCGAAAACCTGCCGGTGATGGTGCTGGTCGGCGGGGCGCCCTTCCGCTTCGATGAAGGGCTTTGGCGGGAAATAGGCGCGGATGCCATGGGGAGTACCGCATCCCAAGCGCCTGGTCTGATCCGCGCCTTGACCGGAGGACGTCCATGAACTCAATGCAACGGGTCCTGACCACCCTTTCTTTCAAGGAGCCGGACCGGGTACCACTTTTCCTCCTGCTCACAACCCATGGCGCACGAGAGCTCGGAATGTCCATAAAGGATTACTTTGCCGATCCCGAAGCTGTCGCCGAAGGACAATGGCGCATGCGGCAGCGCTACGGACATGATTGCCTGTATGCCTTTACGTACGCAGCCCTGGAGACCGAGGCCTGGGGAGGCAAAGTAGACTTCCGCGAAGATGGACCGCCGAACGCCTCGTCGTTACTTGTTGCCCACCTGCAGGAAATTGACCACCTGAAGGCCCCTTCGATTAAAGGCAGCCCCTGCCTGATCCGTAGCCTGAAAGCCATACGACTTATGAAAAGTCGGGCCAAGGTCGAGGTTCCCATAATCGGCGTGGTGATGTCGCCTTTTTCAGTGCCAGTCATGCAACTGGGTTTTGCCGCCTATCTCGACCTCATCCACGACGACAAGAAGCGCTTCTGGAAGCTCATGGAGTATAACCAGGATTTTTGCGTACGTTGGGCAAACGCCCAACTTGAGGCAGGTGCGGCTGCCATCTGCTACTTCGATCCCGTTTCCTCCACGGACATGATTCCCCTCGAACTGTACCGGGAAACCGGCTTCGTCGTGGCAAAAAAGACCATTGCCGGCATCAAGGGGCCAACAGCGACGCACCTGGCCTCCGGTAAGACCCTACGCCTCGTGGAGCTGCTGGCAGAAACCAAGACCGACATCGTCGGAATAAGCACCTTCGATGACCTGACAGCGCTCAGGAGCGCAAGCTATGGGAAACTATCGCTATTGGGCAATCTTAACAGCATATCCATGCGCCACTGGACCAAGGCCACTGCTGAAAAGGAAGTAAAAAATGCCTTGCGCCTGGGAGCCCCGGGGGGAGGTTTCATACTCTCCGACAACCACGGTGAAATCCATTACAGCGTTCCCGAGAGCGTCCTGGAAAGCATTGCCGAGGCTGCCCGGACCTGGGGTCGGTACCCCTTGGACTGGCTGAAGTAAATGCCCATCGCCCAAACGTGCCAGGTATGCGAGTTCTACCGTGCGGAAACGGAGGATTTCCTGACCCGGAAAGGTTTGGCCGACAAGGTAACCATCCAGGTCATGCCAGCCCTTTGCGTGTCAGGCCGGGAGACCGATTCAAAGGCCTCCATCGAAGGATATGGGGTTTTCGGTTCCGCCTGCCCAAGAACCCCTGGAAAGCCGCGACAGCAGGGCGGGAAAGCCCTGGGACCGGGAGGTTGTCTGGAGCTGATCGCACCGGACTGGTTGCTGGAGAATCTGGTCCGGGAAGGGGCCTACCTGGTGAGCCCGGGCTGGCTGGCCGATTGGGAACGCCATGTCGGTTCCTGGGGCTTTGAGCCCGAAGGATTGCGTTCTTTCGCACAGGAATCCATGAAGAGCATCTGCCTTCTGGACACCCTGGTGATTCCCGGTATCGAACGACAACTAAGTGAAATGGCCGCAGCGTTGGGCTTGCCAAGCCTGCGCATCCCGATAGGCATGGACTATTTCGATACCCACTCAGGCGCGCAATTCAGGGAACCCCCAATCACGGCGGCCACACCCACCGTGACAGCCATGATGACCGGGGTTAGCTCGACGTCTGCACCCGTCGAATCCGAAACGATCGGGCAAGGACCAACCGGAAATTCCAGGGTAGCCGCCGATTACGCCATGGCTTTGGATCTCCTGGCTACCCTCAATCATTTCCAGACCGAAAGCGACATCATCCAGGAATTGCTGAACATCATCACCATGCTTTTCGCCCCCCGCGACCTGTACCTGGTCCGTTATGCGGACAGGATTCCCACGGGGATGATTTACCCCTTCCAGGAGGAGAGTGCCATCGATGCGACAACAGCGTCCATGTGCGCCGACTTCGAGCGGAACTCGCGGATCAGCGGTCTTGGGAATGGCTTGGTGATACCCCTGGATTTCCGCGATCAGAGGTTGGCCCTGGTCTTCGCCCTGAATTTCGAAATGCCCGACCGCATGGACGGCTACCGCAACCTGATGGAATCCATCCTTCCCATCTGCAGCCTCTCCCTCAGCAACGCGCGGAATTTCGAAGGCCTGCTCTGGAACGAGGTCATGCTGCGCCGCAAGCAGGAAGAACTGCTCGAATCGCTGAAACTGAGGGATCGCCTGCTATCCATAATCAGCCACGACCTGCGGGGCCCCCTGGGAAGCATGGGCGAATTGTTGCGCTTCCTTGCCGAGGACCTTAACGGAAGCATTGCCGACTCGCCCAAGCTCATGCTCACCGAGATAACCCTGGCGGCGGACAACATCAACCTGCTCCTCCATAATCTACTGGAATGGGCTAAAGCGCAAAATTCCACCATCGCGTTGCGCCCCGAACCATTGGATATCAGGGAACTTGTCCAGGAGACTTTCAACCTGCTCCAGAGCCAGGCACTCATCAAGAACCTGGTGTTTTACAACCAGATACCGGACGGCTTCATTATACAAGCCGATTCCAACGCCCTCCAGACCGTCCTGCGCAATCTGGTATCCAACGCCATGAAGTTCACAAAAGCAGGGGGAAGCGTGCGGCTTACCGGAACCAGCGAACAAGGAAGACAGCGCATCGAGGTCATCGATACAGGGGTGGGCATGGATACTGAGAGACTCGCCCAAGCCATGGATTTTTCAAGACGCTACTCGTCCCAGGGTACGCAGGGCGAACGCGGCTCGGGGCTCGGGCTGGTACTCTGCCACGATCTGACCAAAAAATGTGGTGGAGAGATGCACATCGACAGCGAACCTGGCAAGGGGACAACGGCGACACTCATATTCCCGGATTGACTCTCGGAGCCCGTCACTCATGCAAACCCAAGCCCCTTACCTTATTCCCACTTGAACAGGACCGAACTCAGACCTAAAAACACGATGGTGAGGCCACCGAGCACCAGCAGGTGGGGCGCTACCTGCACCAGACCCGCACCATCCAGCATGATCTTGCGCGCCGCCTCGATGAAATGGGTCAAGGGTAGGCCTTTGGCCAGGGTCCGCAGGATCGGCGGGCTCCCTTCAAGAGAGAAGAACACACCCGAAAGCGCCAGCATCGGAAACGTGACAACGTTCAGGATGCCCCCCGCCATTTCCTCACTTTTCATGCGGGAAGCGAAAACCAGACCCAAGGATATCATGCACAGGATTCCGAGGGTGGTCAGGATGAGCAGGTCGAAGTAATTACCCCGCATCATGAAATGCAGGAAAAGGTTGGTTCCCGCAAAAACGAAGATGGAAGTAAGGAGCACGATTATGAGCCTACTCACCGCTTGGGCACTTACAAAATTAAGGGCATGGACCGGTGTCGCCTTGAGGCGTTTGAGCACACCGTTCTTGCGGTAGCGCACGATGACATAGCCCACCCCGAAAAGGCTGGAGAACATCATGTTCATGCCTATCACTCCTGGCACCAGCCAATCGACATAGCGGGTCGCCCGGCCGGATACTGCCCGCTCGGTGAATGCCGGCACTAACGGGTTCCCGGCAGCTTCCTGCGCGAGGAAGAGCTCCCGCACCAGTGCGCCCTTGTTGGATTCGGCATTGACCGCGAATTCGCGCTTGTCAAAATCCAGCACGAAATCCACCTGGTGCCGTTCAAGTTTCGATAATGCTTCAGACGCTTCCGCGTAGGGTATTACCTGCATCTGTTCCATGGCCGGAAGCCGGATCCCAGCGTCGACAGCACCTACGACGGCTACCTTGAACAGTTTTTCCCCACCACCGGAAAAGGCGAAGGCGAGCCCGAAAACAAGAAACACCGGAAACAGGAGGTTCCAGAAAAAGGTTCCCCTGTCCCGTACGAATTCCATGGTACGCGCCTTGAACATGGCAGCGAATTGTCTGAAGATCATGAAGCCTTCCTTCCTATGTACGCAGCGAGCTGCCGGTTAGTTTGATGAAAAGGTCCTCGAGGTTTGGCTTGTGGATGGACAGGCCTTCCAGGTTCACATGGGCCGATAATAGATCCTTAAGACTTTTGTCCAGCTTGTTGGTCTGCAATTCCAGGACATCGTCGCGGATGACAATGCCTTCGAATTTTTCCAGCGCATCCGAACAGCAGCCATCGTAGGGCAGCCTGATCAGCACCCCTTCGAAATGCTTGGCCAAAAGGGCTTCGGGGGTGTCTATTTCCAGGATCTTCCCGTGGTCCATGATGGCGATCTGCTCGCACAGGACCTGGGCTTCGTCCATATAGTGCGTCGTCAGGAGCACCGTCGTTTTTTCCGCTTTGATCCTGCCTATCAGATCCCAGAAATTGCGCCGGGCCTGCGGATCGAGTCCGGTAGTCGGCTCGTCCAGGAAGACCATCTCGGGTTTGGGTATGATGGCGAGGGCCAGCAGCATGCGTTGCCTTTGCCCGCCGGACAGTTTCTGGTTGTCCCGTTCCAGGATATCCTCAAGGGAACAGAGGCGGATTACTTCCTCCATGGGCCGCGGCTTGGCGTAGAAGGAGGAAAAGAGGGCCAGGGTCTCCCGCACCGTGATGAACTCCGGCAAGGCGGTGGACTGGAACTGGATGCCCACTTTTTTCCTGAAATCGCCGCCTATGGGCTTGTCACGGAACAACACCCTCCCCGCGCTGGGAGCGGTGATGCCCTCCATCATCTCGATGGTGGTGGTCTTCCCCGCACCATTGGGACCGAGAAGGCCGAAGCATATCCCTTCGGGAATCCCGAAGGAAACGTCGTCCACAGCCTTGACGGCGCCATAATTTTTCGACAGCTTCTCAACATTGACTATATTGGTCATATAAGGAAGATACTGAGGACCATCCCATTAGGGCAAGGGAATGTCAAGTCACCGCCCGTGGGGCTTTAATTTTCCATACGCTCAGGTAATCAAATCGTATCAGCCTGCGCTCTTCCCTGCCGAACACCATGCCAAGCTCGAATACCCGGGTTCCCGCTTTTCCCAGTTATTTTTCGGAATAGGCGCGTTCCCGAACTTGTACAGGCGCCTCGTTCCCGGCTCCATCGATCGAGGCAGCGGAAGGCGCTTTTTGGATGGGGGCGGCAATGCAATCGATTATCGGGTTTTCAATTCATTGCATCGCTGCAGCTTATCGAATACCGAGGTTTATTCCTCCTTCAGAACCGCTCCACCCTGGTGGGGCTTACGCCGTAGGCCTTGGCCTTGGCTTCTGCGGGGAACGGCAAGGTGGCCGGATCGTAGCCCAAGCGGGGACGTAATTGGAGA
>Ga0172379_10002921_pt1 | contig 28611 bp, 27 predicted proteins | sample GrowelOW334metaG_FD_119756 | JGI IMG/M metagenome (GOLD analysis project Ga0172379, IMG submission 119756) | Groundwater microbial communities from an aquifer near a municipal landfill in Southern Ontario, Canada - Groundwater well OW334 metaG | ecosystem: Environmental > Aquatic > Deep...
TCTGCCGTCTACGCGATACCTTACGCGAAGTTTTTTATTATCCGGCTCGATGTGAATATCGCTCGCGTTTTCGTGAACAGCGTTATAAACAAGATAATTAACAAGTTTAACGACAGGCGACTGACCCGCCACTTCCTCAAGATTGGAAATATCCTCGGAGATATTTTCGATTAGCGTAAAATCGTCGAGACCTGTTTCGTCGATTATGTCGTCGATAACAAAAACATTGGAAGCGGGCATATACGCCTGGAGCGTTTGTGCGATATCTTTAGCTGTCGCGCAGACAACCTGAACGGCACAACCGCAGATGCGTTCTATTTCGTCAATCAGAAATACGTTTGTCGGCTCGCTCACCGCAACGGTAAGAGTATCATAAACCTTAAACAAAGGCAGAACGCAATGCTCTTCGAGAAATTCCTTAGGCAGCGTCTCGATAATGTTAGGGTCGCAGATTTTCGGCGTTATCTGGGCATAAGGCACGCCATAAGTCGTCGCAAGCGCAGAGGCGATGTCGTTTTCAGTGCAGTAGCCCTTTTCGACGAGCAGTTCTCCGAGCAGTTTTTGGTGACCGCCGCTGTTCTGATGCGAAAGAGCTTCGGTAATCTGCTCAGCGGTTATAATGCCTCGCTGCTGAAGTATTTCGCCAAGCTGTAATTTTGTTTCTGTTGCGTTTTTCATAATATCAGCAATCCTTCTATGTAAAACTTTTTACCGCTTCAGCCAATTCTTCGTAGCGGTCAAGCTTGCTGTCTATTCGCGTTATCTCAAGAATTTTCGCAAGGTTATCGTCAAGGCCTGCGAGTTTGAGCTGGCTCCTGCTTTCGTGGCAGTAGTCGCGAAACCAGAGCAGTTGTTCCAGCCCCTTGCTGTCAATAAACGCTACCTTGCTCATATCAAGAACAATGCCTGCCATATCAGGTCTGATGAGAGCGGATACCTCATCCTGAAATTGCTTGCAGTATTCTTCTATAAACTCTCCGTGCAATTCGACAACTGTAACGTCATTATAATCCTGATGTTTTATTTTCATCTTAAAAGCGCTCCTACCGCAACGGTGCCATAATCCCCGGCATCATCAGCGTAATAACTTTCGACATTTCCATTTTGAATAATTTCCCACAGCTTATCAATATCGCTGTTAAGAAAAATCGAGCCTATTTCCGGGTCGAACTGGCCGCCGAGCCCCTTTTCAATTTCAGCGATTGCTGTTTTCACACTCAAGGCTTCTCTATATGTTCTTTTTGATGTCATTGCGTCGAAGGTGTCGGCTATCATCAAAATTTTGCCTACAAGCGGAATATCTTCGCCGCAAAGCCCTTTCGGATAACCTTTGCCGTCATATCTTTCGTGATGACAAAGTACGCCAGGCACGATATCGGCCATTTGACGAATATCGGAAAGAATCCCGGCCCCTATTGAAGGATGAGTTTTTATCTGCTCATACTCATCTTCCGTAAGCTTGCCCTTTTTCCCCAATACTGCCTCTGATATCCCGATTTTACCTATATCGTGCAGCAGACCGGCAAGATAAATCTTCTGTATCACATCGCCATCAAGTTCGCCTGTAACATTGGAATAGCGTTCCGCAATCCATTTTGCGATAAGCGCAACACGTTCCGAATGGCCGCGAGTATATTGGTCTTTTGCATCGATACTGTTGGTAAGAGCTTTCAGAGAACCTATGAAAAGCTCCTTGAGGTCGCGAAACAAGCCCTGGTTTTCGATAAAAACCGCGCACTCGTTGGCAACGGAATTAAAAAGTTTGGCGTCAATACTGTCGAAATCAGACTTGTCGAGCCTGTTTGTGGCGACCATCATTCCGATAATTCTGTCTTTGCCGTGCAGCGGAACAGCGATTATATTTTTGACTCTGCCGAACCATTCATACTTGAATGGCGCATCAACTTCGCTGTCCAACAGAGCGTCATTACCGGCCTCAAGTTCGCCAACAAGTCTTTCAAACAGGATTTCGTGCATATCTTCCTGTTTGTGGTCAAGCGCGATAAGACCCGCTCCCGCGGTGAGGATAAGTCTTTTGGAATCGCCGATTTTCTTTTCGAGAAATATAGCTATACCCTCGACGCTCACCAGTTCGGTAAGGCTGTCGCAGGCCATCTGAAGATAATTCGAGTCGGACTGGGTCATCTTCATATTCGTACTCATCTTGTACAGCAGCATAAGCTCTTCATAAGTCTGAGACAGTTCGCTGCTGACCAATTCCATCTCCTGGCTGTTTTTGAAGTCAGCGTTAAATGACGCTATGAACATTTTTAAAATCTGCTGCATAAGTCTCGGATAGCCTGCTCGTTTATCCGCCGCCCAATTACCGAACGGCTCGCCGCAGTCTATAAGAATAACCGCTTCAGCCTGATTGCGCGGCAAAAGCGCCGCCGCAAGGATTTGACCGAACTTCCCGAACGTCTCTATTTTCCCGGACTGCGAATCGAGAACGTCTCCTGCGCAGGCGGACGCTGATTCATAATCGCTTATAAACCTGCCTCCGTCATAGCTGATAAGAAGATTAAGTTCATAATCATACACAATAACATTGGCGCCGAATGCGGAAATTTCCTGCCCGAAATCCTTCAGGGTTCTCATCTGCATTGTACTAAACTGATAGCCGGCAGTTTTTAACATAGTTGTATCCTAATCGTGGTTGGTTACTATTTCGCCGCAGAACTCTGCAACACGTTTTCAACATAACTCAAAAGTTCCTTGGGACTGAACGGCTTGCTCAGGCACTCGGCGACATTAAGTTTTTCCTTTTGCTCATCCTCAATCGCAAAGCCCCTTGCGGTAAGCATTATGATTGGAATATGCTGCAAATCAGGATTTAAGCGAACCTTTTCAATCAGCTCAATACCGGTCATTTGCGGCATTTGATAATCGGTTATTATGATGTCCGGCTTTTCCTCGCAGCACAGCTTATACGCCTCTGCGCCGTTATCTGCCGTTAGAACATCAAAACCGTTGTTGCGAAGTTTCATCGCGACAACATTTACAATATGCACTTCATCGTCAGCCACTAAAACTTTTCTGTTATCCATTTTTTATCCCTCTAATTAAAGATTATTTCATCGTAATTTTTTCAGCGGACACCAGCGGCAGTTCAAATCCGAAACAACTGCCCTTTCCGACTTCACTGGTTACAAAAATTCTGCCCTGATGCACTTTTTCGACAATCTGTTTTACAAGATTAAGACCCAGGCCTGTTCCTTTGGCGCACTTGTTGTTCGCCTTTACCCTGTAAAACTTGTCGAACACGTGCAAAAGTTCATCGGCGGGAATACCGACTCCCGTATCGGTTATCGTTACCTTTGCGACTCCTTCTGATTCGTTCACTTCGCTATTGACGGTTATTTTTCCGCCATTGGGAGTATATTTTACCGCGTTGCTGAGCAGATTTATCACAACCTGCGAAATCATATCCTTATCCGCGCTGACCTGGTCAAAAACAATAGCCGTCTGGTCTTCAACGGTAATTTCCTTTTCTGCCGCATAACTCTTAATCATCTGAACCGCATCGCGCACAATAAGAGCGGTGCTTACAGATTCCTTATTAACTTTTATCAGGCCGGACTCAATACGCGATATATTGAGAATGTCCTCGATAAGACGATTAAGCCTCTGTGCCTGATTCTGAATTATCGAATAGAATTCATTTCTTGTCTTCTCGTCATTCGCTTCGCCGTCAACGAGCATTTCTGAATATGCCGTAATCGAAGCAAGCGGAGTTTTCAATTCGTGCGAAACGTGGCTGACGAAATCATTTTTCATCTGCGATATTTCTTTTTCACGCGTAATATCGTGCAGAACCACAACAACGCCGCAAACTTCATTATCGTCATCGTAAATACACGAAATCGTGCAGTTATATGTGAACGGCGTTTCAGCGGATTCAAACACAAGCTCGTGCTTGACGTGCCTTACCCTGCTGTTTCTGCTGCTTTTAATCAGCTTGACGAGTTCATCTTTTGTTATAAGTTCATCAATCGGTTTGAGAGTCGCCTGTTCGAGTTTGAACCCGAAAATCTCGCCGGCAGGTTCGTTAGCCATCAGCAGCCTGTCGCTGGCATCGGTAACAATTACTGCATCGGATATACTGTAAATAATCGCTTCGGTATTTCGCTTCTGCCGTTTAAGAAGCTGAACCTGCAATCGCATATCCTTTGTTTCCTTATTACATTGCGATGCTTTTTCACGCTGAGCCTTAAAATCGTTTTTAAGACTTTCAAACTGCACAAGAAGCGTTTTGTTCTCAACGTATAAATACCACGCGATTATGCCGGCAGCTCCCGCAACCAGAATACAGAGCATTGTCCTTGCCCAATAAGCTCCGCCAAGCGGTATTGTCAGAACCGCAATCAGTCCCAGCAGCCCTACCGCTATCGGAAATAAATAATACTTTTTAATCATAACTACTATCCAGCCATAACAAATATAAAATCATTGCAGGCAAAGCTGCCGCGTGGGCTAAGAGCCCACCCTACAAAACTATTTTAAAAATCCATCGGCGCAGCCGATTCCGCAAATTTTCATTTTTCAATCTTCAATTTTCAATTTTTATCGTCGTTTCCATTTTTTATCGAGCTTAGTATCCATATCGTCCCGCATTACCCGTTTCGAGCCTTTAAGCTTGGTGGGATTAGTCTCAGCGAGAATCTTTTCTCTCAATTTAACCGCTTCAAGAGCGTTAGGCCTGTAAGCTATTATCCAGTCTAATTCCGTCAATGCTTTGTTATATTCCTTGTCCGCATAGTAGTCTATCGCTCTGTCATAAGTTTCTTCATACAGCCTTGCTCTTGCACCCCAGCCCATTCTGTCGCGCGAGCCGGAAGTTATTCTGTCAACATCATCCATCTTTTCTTCCGATTCAGAAACAAGGTCTTCAGGCGTATTGATAATGTGCGGTGTTATAAGAACTACAAGTTCTTTGCGAATATTTTTGTCATTAGTGCTCTTAAACAGCCCGCCTATTATCGGCATATCGCCTATTATCGGCACCTGTGAATCAATATTGGTAAGGTCTTCCTTGAACAGGCCGCCGATAATTATCGTCTTGCCGTCCTTTACCATTATATTGGTCTTGACCGTCGTAATTGTTTTCAACGGCAAATTGCCATTGGCATCCTGCAATGAGCCGGTACTAAGTTCGGGATTAAGTTCCATACGAACATATCCATCACTACATATAAAAGGCCTGAATTTTAAAATTGTACCGCTTATAAGAAATTCAACCGAAGTTGTCGTAGTTTGAGCCTGCGTTGTGCTGGCGGTATAACCTCTCTCTTCGCCGATATTTATATAACCTGCCTGCTTATTCAGCGCCATAATTTTGGGATTCGCAAGAACCGTCGTATCAGTAATACCCTCTTGCGCCGTAACCGCAGCGGTGATTTGATCATTATTAAGAGTTGCACTGAATGCTGTTGTCCCTGTGATGGAAAGATTAGCCGCCATGCCGAAAGGAGTCGAAGCAGCCGTAATGCCTGCGATTTTATCCCATTTTATGCCGAACTGCGTCTGCTCCGAAAGGCCTGCCTCAAGCAATGTAACCTCAATCAGAATCTGCTGAGGCCGAACGTCTATTTCCTTAATCATTTTCCCGATTTTTTCTAATCTGTCGGGAAAATCGAAAACAACTACCGTATCTTTCATTGCGTTAGTATTGCCGCCGGTACCAGCTTCGGTATCGGACTTTGCCGCGGTCGTAGAAGCGATTTTGCCGGATGCGCTCAATATCGGCGTTATAAGCGTTTTCGCCTCTTCAGAGTTAACATAATTAAGCGTATAAACACTGCTGGTCAATCTTGTGGCATCATTCGAGTATTTGGCGTATTCTTCGGTAGTATAAACCCTTATAAAATTACCGTCTATCTCGTAATGATAGCCGGGGCCGAGAATAGCGTTTAAAGCCTGCTCGAATGAAACATTATACAGACTTGTGATATTGAGTTTTCCGTTGACATTCGCCGATGGAATAATGTTCTTTTGATACTTCGCTGCCAAAAATCGCAGAGCGTCTCTTATGGACATATCCTTTCTGAAACTTATCGACTGCACAGACTCGTCGCTGAAAAATTCTTCGCTTTGGACGGCCTGATTAGCTTCGCCGATTACAACGCCGCTGTCTGCCTGTTCCAAAAGGACTGACTTTTCTTCCATCGGCGGCAAAGAATTCGATTCGGCGGCAGCGACAACAATCGCCGCGGCAGCCGACAATATAACCGTGCAAAAAATAATAATATTTTTTCTGCTTACAGCTATTTTTCTGATTTTATTTTTCCGTTTCATTTTTTACTCCTTATTATTCAGACCTGACGAAGATTCAGGTATCCTTTTCGTTAAGATTGCGCCATTACATTCGAGTTCAACTTTACTGCTGTGGATTTTCACAACTTTGAACTCGTAATTCTGGTCGTGAAATACGAATTTGAAACTCTGTCCTTCTTCCAGCAGCTTATCTTCGATAAAAGCCTGCGGCTTTTTATCGTTGACAATCGCTACAAGCTCCATCGCGTCAACTGCGGCGCCGGCGGCGCTGGTATCCTGCGAATTTCTGTTGGGGTCTGTTATTTCGCCTGAAGAGCCCAAATCGCCCGTGCCGAATCCCTTAAAAAGTTTGGCGTCAAAGAAATCGTTCGCCAGAACATTATGCCTTTCAGGAACAACCGGCAAATCTACAAATACCACATTGTCCTCCGCCGATGCGGAAGAAGCGACGGTGGAAACATCCGTCGGTGCAGCAGCCTTTGCCGCCTGAGGCTTATCTTTGACCGCAAAAACCCTGAGCCACAAAACACCCATTACCACAAGCAGAACAAGAGCCGCTGCCAGCTTCTTTCGCTGCGCAGAATTTTTCACAGCGATTGCTCTTTTTCGGTCAACAGTTTTTTGCGGAACCGGTCTCACTATTTATTCCTGTAAAATATATTTGTTTTCGCCTGCATAACCAAACTGCCGTCAAACTTATCGCTGCCGGTCATCGAAACTTCTTCTATCTGAATAACTCTCTGAAAACCTTCCAGAGCCTTGAAAAATTTAAAAATATGCGGCAGCTTGCCCTGACAGCGTATGTACACAGGTATCTTTACCAGCTCGCCGGCCTGCGTTTCTACGCCCGGTTGAACGACAAGCTCTTCAAGTCCCTGCTGCTTCATCACCGAAGCGAGATTTTGCAGAAATTCGCCGTGCGCCCTGCCCAAAGGAATCTTCGCGTCAAAATCGCCGACCTGCTGTTTTAACGTCTCAATTTCCCTGCTTATCTGCGACAGAGTTTCCAGACGAGCGCCGACAGAAGAATTCTCAGTTATCAAAACAACGTTTTCCGCCTTGAGCATTTTGGCTTTCTTATTCAGCGGCATATACTGAAAAAACACGAACGCCGCCGCCATCGCCACAACGGCAACCGACATAACGATTTGTTTTTGTTCCGGTTTTGGAATCATATCTACTGCTTTAAAACATAATTCGACAAATAACAGGTCAACTCAAACTCACACACCTGTCGTCCTCCGACAGGTATATTTCTTGAAAATCCAGGTATAACCTGAAAAAAATAATCCGACATCTCAAGCATATTTATTGTTTCAGCAACCTGTGCCGCATCAGCCGCAAGACCGCCGAGAACAATTTTATACCTTACCTTATTATCAAACATTTTCGATTTATCCGAATCGGCTGAATAAACCTGAATTTCGTTTTTAGCGCTATTTTGCGATGGCAGCGGCTCGGACTTTATTTCGAGTTTTTTCAAAACCACTCTGCCATTGAGCAAATGCGATATTTCAGCGAGAACATTCGAGACAGCCATATTGGATTTAACGCTGTCTAACATCCGCTGTTTCGCCTGCATCTGATAAAACTGATTTTGAGCGGAATCATATTCCGCCTGACCGCGAGTCTGAATAAGTTTGGCGTTTCGCAAAGTCGCGTTTTTAGCCTTTACAACGGCGACTCTGCCGTTGGCAAAAACGCTCCATACAACCATCACAAGTACAATAAGTCCTATCGCAACATAGAACTCGCGATATTTGCGATGCTCTACGCGTCCGTGTTTATACCAGTCAGGCAGAAAATCAATTTCTCTCATGTTCTACCGCCCTTTCAGCTATATCCATACCTTTAAGGCAAAGTCCGGTTGCCACAGCCCACTCACACAGCATAGCTCTTTTGTCCGCGGGGAAATCAACGCCGGAAAGGTCAAATCCTCTCAACGGCTCGGTTACTTCTATATCAATCCCAAGATGACGCTTAAGAGCGTTTATAAGGGTCTGCTCATAAGTCTCTCCGCCGGCAAAAACCACATGACTCGGCCTTTGACCCCTGAATGTTACGGAATAATATCTAAAGCAAAGCGATATCTCCCTGGCAAGCTCGTCGATTACCGAGTACATACTGTCAATAACTATCTGCCGCGTCGCTGGTTCGATTTCCTGCGACTCGGTCTCGCTTCGCAGCTTGCTTCGCAAATGAATGGCATCATCTATCCCGATGCCTAAACGCGAAGCGACCTGTTTATTTATCTGCTCCGAAGCTATATCTATTTGCTTGGCGAAAATTATTTCGCCGGCCTTGCCGATTAGCATTGTCGTATAACTTGAACCGACTTCGACAAAAACATTGGCCTTTTCCTGGTCAGCGACTCTCCGCAGCGACCTTTGCAGACTTCTGAACAATGCGCAAGGCACGGTATCAATTGCCACAGGCGTAAGGCCCGCTTCCTCGAGCATTTCTATATGCTTCCTGAGAGCCTCTTTCTCTATTGCGAAAAGAATTATTTCATTTTTAACCTCTTCGCCCTGCTTAATGCTTCCCGCAGAGAAAAATCTTATCTCGTGCGTATCGGCATTTAGCCCTATCCGGTCAATTGTGCCGGAGTTAAGAGCCTTTTCAATTTCCTGGTCTTCAAACGCATCAAGCCTTAAACTTTTAATTATTAGTTTGGAGCCCGGCAGACACGAAACGACATCACGCTTCTGAAATCGCCCCTTTGCCAGAATCTCCTTTATGGCCGCAACCGTAGCGTCTCTTGCCGACTGCTCATCATCGCAGACCTCAGCGTCAAGCTGAATTTCATCAGCCGCAACTACAGCCATCTTATCTGCCTGGCTCCGGAGTTGAAGCATCTTCACTGAATTACAGCTTATATCCAATCCAATCGGGCTGGTATTTGTTTTCAAAAATTCAAATATATTTTTAATCTCAAACATATCTTCAATCTTTTATTCTATGCTTATATATCCCGTTACCGATTCAATCTTTACCTTCATTGTGCCGCCCTCGGCAGATAAAACAACTTCTCCGCTATTGACGCTGGGCGTTCCGAGATAATCAAACGTAATAGTATTACTCACGCCAAAATTCGTGCTTACAATATCAACCTTGTTGAGCCTGCCATCGGATGCGAAGCTGACAACATAAGTTTGTCCGACACGAACCGGATGATTTATCGTGCCGGAAGAATTTTTCAGGCTGTAGCTTTCCGCTGCCGTATCGAAAACAACCTGATAAGTTTTGCCTGTGCTAATCGCCATACTCTTTGCGTATTCCAAATCCGATGCGACCATATTCGCCGCCGCGCTCAACTGCACGCTCGCCGCCGATGTGTACATCGGCACCGCAATCGCCGCAATGATGCCGACGATGATTACCACAATAATCACTTCCACCAGCGTGAACGCCGGTGCTTTATTTTTCATATTTTTCATCATTTCCGCTCTTTAAACACAGTAAATCCGCGGTAATTCCTTATATTGTTTCGTCTTATGGGGACTTAGGCTTAACCGTAATGATTGGGAAATTTGATAGGCTGATTATTTTGTGGCGTTATTATCGGGCGTTGAGTGCGTAATAATCCAAGATGGCCGATAATAAATTTAAGAATTAAAATTGAAAAATGAAGAATTAAAAAACGCCGCAGGTGATTCCATAAAAATTTTCAATGTTGTGTCACTAATTTCGTACTATTGATTTGTAAAACGCCCCGCCTGCAGAAGACCATCTGCGAAGAGTCGTTGTGTTTGACCAAATTGCAAGGGCTGCTTTTTGTGGAGCGCCATTTACCCTGATAATCGTACTCCATGGGTTCCTTACACCGCCGCCTATAATGTACAAAACACCATTAACAGTAACGCTGCTTCCAGCTTTGCTCCCCATATCAAGAGCATTGCCTATCTGGGCATAGCCGGCTATGGCCACTAACTGATTGGCATTCTGTATTTTGATATCATGGCCAACTATCACGGCAGGCATACCCTTTAGCGGTGTGATTGTTACCTGTAGGCCGCCTTCAAATTGCAGGTCGTGCTCAACCACAATCGTTCCGGTTATATTAATAGTGTTCTTCAAAGTAAGGTCGCTGCTGCAATAATACACGCGGCCGGGATTTCCGCCGCCCGGATCAGGAAACGTACCAGCGTATGTTCCGCTTACCACTAAGGCAGAATAAGGCCCTGCCCCATTGTAATAATACTGCGGGCTGTAAGTGGCAGTGGTAATATTTGGCAGCGAGACCGGCGGGGTAGCCGTATGTTCATATTGCCTGCCTACAACCGTACTATAATTAATTGTATGTTCTGTTGTATAACTATCGCCGTTAATATATCCGTAATTATACAAATTGCCGTTACAGTAAGTATCACCGTTAATAATCATTTGCGATGGAATCGTTTCATTGCTGCCGACCCGGAAGACAATGGCAGGATTAAAACGCAATTTTGCCGTCAGGCTTTGCTGAGCCGTAACCTGTCCGCCGATTTGGCGATAACCAGAACTCGTTATCTGGAAATCGAATGGGGAAAGTTGCGAAACACTGACATCATAATAATCGCTGCTGCCGGAGACTAATTGGCAGCCGGTTGCGCCTGCCCAAAATTCGCCCGCCGTATCCTGCGGACACATAATAAGCCCCCTGCCGTGTTCAAGCCCCGCATCGGCCAGATAGTCCATATCTGCCTTCATTTCCATATTCTGGCCGAACGCAAGCTCCGTATCGCCGCGTACAATAAACCCAAGCGCAACAATCGTTATCACACCAACGAGTATCAGCACTATAATCAGCACCATTCCTTTGGCATTATTATGACGTTTACATTTCATCTCGTCCTATACCCTAAACCCTATACCCTATCTTTTACATATCATCATCACTTGCAATAATTGCTCCGCTGCTGTCCAAAAGATACTCTGCCTGCGCCCGCAAAAACGCCGAACACTGATAATTTTGAATTACTGCTTTTTGTGTAACGCCGAAAAACATATTGAGCCTTTTTGAAAAAGGCGCCGCGGTATCGGTCGTAAATGTTACATAACTGCAATTATTTACAAGAGTGATATAGCTGTACGGACAGTTGTTTTTGAGCCATGTTTTCGCCGAGCCGTTTGAAATAGCGGCCAATGTAAACCAATTTGCAGCCATTGCTCCTGTCGGTGCAAACTGCAGCAGTTTAATTTGACCGTTACTGTTTCCGGTTTCGATATAGACTAATTCGCCGGGATTGATTTTATTGTCGACTGCCTTGTCATCCGCCCGCCAGATGGCGACTTCAGCGCCTGAATTAGAACAAACTAATTTGCAGTTCCTGACTAATTCGCCGAATCGAATTGTTGTATATCTGATTCTGCTTTGAATTTCGGAAGTATTATCAGCCGAATCATTTGCCGAACCGAGTGCAAAAGCCAGCGTCGCGACCGCGGCAAGAATTATGCCCGTAACCGTCATCGCCATAATCAGTTCAACAAGCGTAAAACCGCGTCTGTCATTGCGAGCGCAGAACTGCAATCCCGCACTTGTCATTGCGAGCTTTGTAGGGTGGGCTCTTAGCCCACGCAGCTTTAAAATCTCATCGCCGAAGGCGATTCCACAAATCTTCATTTTTCAATCTTCAATTTTCAATTTCTATCATTTGCTCTTTAACCTTACAATCTCAGCTAATTTAGTATTATCCTGATAAACGCCAACCGTTATTCTTATAAAATTAGGACTTCCATAGTTCACCTGTTGAGGCATATAAACATATACACAGGATGCGGTTCTGTTAAATGGAGCGTATATGGAATCTGTTAAATCCGCCCCTGCCGCCGATTTGATATGCCCTTTGGATTCCGCGTAGCTGCCGTAAGTTGAAACAATCAGACTGTAATCGGTCGCGATGACTTGTTCCATCAGGTCAGCCGCAAGCCTGGCGGCAAGCGTCTGATTGCAGCCCTGCTGCTGAACAGCCGCGCTCGATGCAAATGGCAGGAGCAGTCCCGTCACCGCTATCATAAAAATCACAAGCGCAAGCATCGCTTCGGCAAGAGTGAAACCATTATTTCTTATAATCAACTTTGCCATAATATCGAAATACAAAAAAATGAAGATTGAAAATTGTAAATTGCGTTCGACAGGCTCACGTCCTGAGCTTGCCGAAGGGAAGATTTATGGATTCGCCTCCGGCGAAACTATCTTATTTGTAAAATCTTCATTCTTCAATTTTCAATGTTCAATTACAAAAACAGCTGGTCAGTTTTGTAGGGTGGGCTTTAGCCCACGCGGTACTTCTGTCATTCCCGCGCAGGCGGGAATCCAGCATAAAACAGTCTCGGCCTTTAGGCGGATTCCTTATTTTTTATTTTTGCTCTTTTATTTTTAATTTACTTTAAAAAATAAGGCTGGTCAGCCCCGAAAGACCGACCAGCCTGTATTTTCATTTTCGATTCTATCGAAACTTCATCGTCAGATTAGTAAGCAGCATGAGCCGCGGTGTCATTTGCATTAAACGAACCAGTAGAGGTATTGAAATACCATCCTTTGCCATCAACAGTAGGTGCAACCACACCTTCTACCACAGTCGCTGCATCCGCGCCGGTAACATACGGATTCTTCGGTATCGCCTGGAGGTAAGGACCAACAGCTCCTGATGTGCCAACTGCAACAGTCGCACCCGCAATGCTCGTAACGCCTGTTAATGCAGCAGTAAAATCTGCTGTTCCAGCGCCAGGCAAAGCGCCATTGTGCTGAATCTTATAAAGCTGAATCTGTGAACGAACCGTCTGCAAATTGCTTGTAAGACTCGACAGGTTGGCCTGTTCGCTGGCATCGCTGAACTGCGGAATGACAATCGCAGCGAGAATGCCTAAAATAACTACGACGATCAAAATTTCGACCAATGTAAAACCATTTCTTTTTTTCATTTTTCTTGCTCCTAAATTAAGGAATACATTTTTTGTCAATTATTCTAAATTGGTATCGGCTAACCGGTACGCCCGCTTAACCTGTACACCACATTGGCAACAAATTCACTTATTCAACCATCTTACGTCCCATAACTTAAAGACAATCCCAATTGCCGCTCTACGGCGACTAAATATGCCAATGAAAGAATAAGAAATGATTTTGCGATATGCAAAAATTTATGCGAACTTTTTTATCAGTGGAACGTTTTGTAGGGTGGGCTCTTAGCCCACGCTGTCACCCAAGACTCTTGAATAGCTATTTTTTATTTTTTCTGCGGCATTTATCGGACTTGCGATTGATGCACTGACGGCATCTGTCATCACTGCACATCTGGCAGACATAACAATCTTTACATTTGTGCTTTCGCTCACCCGCCTTTTGCGGGACATATAACTTGCCGATAACGCCATTTATTCTTATAAACGGCATATTTCCTTTTTCACCGCAGCAAGTAATTTAGCTTGGGCGACGGCGGCGATTTTTTGCCCTTTTTTATAAATAAATCCTTTGCCGGCGGCGGCGCAGACGGCGATATCGGCATCGGCGGCTTCGCCGGGGCCGTTGACGACACAGCCCATAACGGCAACTCTCAAAGGCTTATCAACTTTGTCCAAAAGTTTTTTTACCTGCTGAGCAAAGCTGACCAAATCCCATTTGCATCTGCCGCAGGTCGGGCAGACGATAAGCTGCGGCTCATCTGTTTTATAAAGTTCCAGAGAGCCGAGAATCTGCTTTGCGATTTCGACTTCCTGCACCGGGTCGCCTGCAATACTGATTCTGATTGTGTCGCCAATGCCCTGATACAGCAATGTGCCAAGGGCAACGGAGGCTGGGACAATCGCATCTTCGGCAAGGCCGGCGTGGGTCAGGCCGAGGTGGAGCGGATACTGGAATTTTTCGGCGATTGCGATATTGGATTCTATCGTTCGCAGTACATCGGAGCTTTTTACGCTCAAGACGATATTATTAAAGCCTCTGTTTTCAAAAATTCTGATATAGCCTGCCATTTCGTTTATCATCAGGCTGATTCGCTTTCGCATCGGGGTATCGTGAAGCAGGTTGCGAATGCTGGCCTCGTTTATGCCTATGCGCATCGCGATTTTGTGAGCCTTCGCGCAGTCAATAATGCGGGCAACATCGTTTTTATCTTTTATATTGCCTGGGTTCAGGCGGATTTTGGCGGCACCGGCTTCGATGGCCTCAATCGCCCTGTCCGCGGAAAAATGAATATCGGCGACGAGCGGGATTTTGACTTTTTGCACAATTTTGGCAAACGCGGCGGTGTCTTTGGCGGTTGGAACGGCCAACCGGACAAGGCCGGCGCCGGCATCGGTCAGGGCGTTTATCTGTTTTACGCACCGTGCAACATCGGTAGTCTCAAATTTTATCATAGACTGAATGACTATGGGATGTTTTGAGCCGATTTTTACGCTCCCTGCGGCAACGGTCTGTGTTTTTCGTCTTTTTATCATATCGCCGAATTCTATCTTGTTTTATTGCGATGAGCAAATTAAAATACCGCCCTGTTTTAAGGTTTTTGGGTATGGTTATATCCGTTATATCTCTGTTGCTCGCGGCATATTGCGTACTGGCAATTGTACTGTATTTTATGCAGCGGAGTCTGACGTTTTATCCGACAAAAAATGTGCCTTATAATCCGGGCGATATCGGACTGGAATATGAAAAAGTTCAGCTTAATACGCCTGATGGGCTGATACTATCAGCGTGGTTTGTGCCGGCGAAAAACGCGGCGGCCACCCTGTTGTTTTGCCACGCCAACGGCGGAAATATGGCGTACTATTTGGATACGATAGATATTTTTAATAAGCTTGGGCTGAACTGTTTTATATTTGATTATCGCGGATATGGCGACAGCGGCGGCGAGCCGGGTGAAATGGGAATATATATTGACGCTCAAACGGCTTATGACTGGCTGAAAACGGAAAAGAATACACCGGCTGAAGATATAATTATTTTTGGCCGCTCGCTGGGCGGCAGTATCGCGGCTCATCTTGCCGGAAATGTGAAGGCCGGCGGACTGATTGTCGAAAGCGGATTTACTTCTTACGCCGATATCGCACAGAAATTTTATCCTTATATAATGGTAAGGCCTTTTGCGAAATACAGCTTCAATACGCTCGAATACATAAAAAAGGTCAAATGCCCGATTTTATTCATTCACAGCCGAAGCGATGAGGTAGTGCCGTTTGAGTTTGGATTGCGCCTTTACTCGGCAGCCAGGGGCGCCAAAGAATTTGCAGAAATTTTCGGCGGGCATAATGACGGGTTTTTATATTCGGGGCAAATTTATCGCGAAAGTCTGGCCGACTGGCTGGAATTTCTTAAAGAATATCGAATGCAGGAAAAATGCAGTAAAATTAAGATTGTATCATAATGAAGCAAAATACGAAAAGTTTAATACTGCTGCCGGCGCTGGCGATAGCGATAATTCTGTTAGTTATATCAATAAGACAGAATATCCTGACCCCTGCCGTAAAAATTTCACCTTCGCAATCCTGCGCAAGGATTATATCGCTTGCGCCGAATGTAACGGAGATACTTTTTTCGCTGGGTTTGGGCGAGCATGTAATCGGGGTATCGGAATTTTGCAATTATCCTGCCGAGGCGAAAGACAGACCGAGGTTCGGCGCGCTGATGAATCCGAATTACGAGGCGATATTGGCGGCAAGGCCTGATTTAGTTATTGTTCTCGATGAAATGGTCAGAGGGGAAAATAAATTCGCCGCGATGGGAATAAACATTCTCGCTGTCAAACACGATTCCATCAACGATATACTCGACTCGATTCTCGCGATAGGCAGAGTCTGTGATGCAAACGAACAAGCGATGAAGCTGGTTAATGAACTCGAAAATAAAATGTCGGCGATAAAGACGCAGTCAGATGCCCGGCGCAAGCCGAAGGTTTTAATTTCGGTCGGGCACGATATATCGCAAGACCCTGATAAATCGCCGGAGAATGTTTATATCGCCGGCAGAGACGGTTTTTACAGCGATATGATTGAAAAGGCAGGCGGACAAAACGCTTATGCCGGCTCAATTCAGTTCCCTGCGGTCAGCTATGAATCTATCGTATCGATGAATCCGGAAGTTATTATCGATGTTATGACCGCATCGCCGGAGAAAAACATATTTGACCCGGAGATAATCAAAAAACAATGGAAAAAAATCGGTATGATTGACGCGGTTAAAAATGACAAAATCTATGTGCTTACTGAAGATTTTGTGGCTATTCCCGGGCCGAGGTTTATACTAACGCTTGAAAAAATTGCATCAGCGATAAATCCAGAATTGAAATTGAAAATAAATGAACCAAACAGTAATTGAAATTGAAAATTTATGCTTTGCCGCCGCCGGCAAGGCGATATTGAACAGCGTCAGCTTTTCGGTATCATCCGGGCAGAGGCTGTATATTGTCGGACCAAACGGCGCGGGCAAAACAACTCTGCTGCGATGTTTGAGCAGGATTGTCGGAGGGTTTAGGGGCGATATAAAAATAAAAAATCAGGATTTGAAAAGTTATTCTCAGAAAAATCTTGCGAAAATCCTTACTTATGTCCCGCAGTCGCTCGACGCTGATATTCCATTCACGGTTCATCAATTTGTTTTAATGGCACGTTATCCGCATTTGAGCCCGTTTTCTGTTATTACGCCCAACGACGAGAAAATCGTTCGCGATGCGATGGAAATGACGCAAACGGATTGTTTTGCCCATCGCATAATCTCGACGCTCAGCGGCGGAGAAAGGCAGCAGGTTTCTATCGCCGCCGCCGTTGCACAGCAGGCGGAAATTTTTCTGCTCGATGAACCTGCGACGTATCTTGATTATAAACATCAAAACGATATTCAGTCGCTGCTTTCAAAAATCAACAAAACGCTTGATACAACGCTCCTCTGCGTAACACACGACTTAAACGCGGCGGTTTTGAACGCTGACGCTATTATCGCTCTTAAACAGGGAAGAATTGTTTTTGCAGGTTCCGCGGCGGAAATTATGAACGAGCGGACACTGGAAGAAATCTACGGCAAGAAATTTCAGTTTGTCTGTCATCCGCTTACGGGGCAGAGAATTATTGTGCCGGACACAATCAAATGAAAAAAACTCAATTTATATTTATAATTGTTTTCGCCGTTGTGGTTTTGGTTATCAGCCCGTTTATCGGCTCGATAAAAATACCGTTTTCGGCATTGACGGACTTTGGGCATACGACAATCGCATCGAAGATTTTTTATAACATTCGTCTGCCGAGAGTTTTGACGGCTTTTATAGCCGGAGCCGCCCTTGCCTGCTGCGGAGTGGCTTTGCAGGCAATGTTCCGAAATCCGCTTGCAACGCCTTTTACGCTGGGTATATCGGGCGGCGCAGCGTTCGGTGCGACTGTGTATGTTTTAATCGCGGCGTTTTTGCCGATTTGGTTGGGGCCTGTGCTTTTTTCTTTTTTCGGTTCGCTTGCCGCTGCGATTTTTATTTACGGCCTGACCAAACTCAAGAGAGGTTTTTCAGTCGGAACAATGCTGCTTGCCGGTGTTGTGGTTAATTTCTTCTTCTCGAGTCTGATACTGCTGCTGCAATACATAAGTGATTTTACGCAGTCGTTTCAGATTGTTCACTGGCTGATGGGCAGTATAGAAGCTAATGGTTATGCAAAACCTAAAATAATGTTCATATTTACAGCCGCCGGCGTGGCGATAATCGCAGCGTGCGGCGCAAAATTAAACCTGATGAGTATCGGCGACGAAATCGCAATCTCAAGAGGCGTGAATGTCAGAGGCACAAGGAAAATTGTGTTTTTCGCAACGTCGATTATGGTTGCAGGCGTGGTGGCTTTTTGCGGGCCGATAGGCTTTGTTGGTTTGATGGCTCCTCATATATGCAGGCTGTTAATCGGGCACGACCATAAAATTTTAACGCCGGCCTCGGTTTTGTTCGGAGGCGGATTTTTGGTATTGTGCGACACCATCGCAAGAACGGTCATTTCGCCCGCGGAAATTCCCGTAGGAGTGATAACCGCCCTGCTTGGCGGACCGTTTTTTGTCTGGCTGCTGATTAAAGATAACGGCACAGCAAATGCCGGTTAAACCGTTCCAAATTTAGTCAAATGGTTTGACAACAGGCGGCTTTTTTATGGGTTTTATATCTATAGGTTTTATATCCGCAGGCGAATCTGAATGGCTGCACACATACCCATAAAGAATCTGGACTATCTGACTGTTATATCGTAGAATATAGCTAATAATCGACATAAATCAAAACGGACCGGCAAAAATGGAAACGACCGATAATCTCAATATTGTGCGGTTTAAACCGCTGATTACGCCCAAGCAGCTAAGGGAAAAATATCCCGAAACCGAGCAGGCAGCCGAGCTTGTGGCAAGGTCAAGGCGGATTATACAGGGTATTTTAACGAATAAGGACAGGCGAAAAGTCGTTATAGCTGGGCCTTGTTCGCTGCACGACAAGGCTGCGTCGATTGAATACGCGGCGAAAATCAGGGATTTGCAGTCGAAGGTAAGCGATAAAGTTTTGATTGTGATGCGGACGTATTTTGAAAAACCGCGGACGACGCTCGGCTGGAAGGGAATGATTTATGACCCATACCTCGACGGCTCTTATGATATAGAGGAAGGGTTTGTACGGGCTCGCGATATATTGCTTGCGGTGAGCAAAATAGGTCTGCCTTGCGCAACGGAATTTCTTGACCCGATTGTGCCGCAGTATCTGGCGGATATTATTTCCTGGGCATCGGTCGGGGCAAGGACGGCTGAATCGCAGATACACCGCCAAATGGCAAGCGGACTTTCGATGCCTGTCGGTTTTAAAAATTCCACCGATGGCAATCTAACCGCTTCCATCGACGCTGTAAAAGCTGCGGCAAGTCCGCACTCGTTTATGGGCATCAGCGAAGCGGGACAGGTTGTAATAGCTGAAACTCGTGGAAATAAATTCGGCCATCTTGTGCTCAGAGGCGGAAAAGATTGTCCGAATTATACGGAAGAATATGTGGCATTTGCGAAAGTCCTGCTGAAAAAAGCAAATATACAAACCGGCATCGTTATAGATTGCAGTCATGCTAACTCTGAGAAGGATTTTCGACAGCAGCGAACTGTCCTTTTAGACGTTGCAGAGCAGCTCAAAAAAAACACGGATATAATTTCAGGTGTAATGCTCGAAAGTTTTCTCGTTGAGGGAAATCAAAAGCCCGCAAAGGCTGAAAATCTTACTTACGGCCAATCGCTTACAGACGAATGTATCGGCTGGAATGAGACGGAAGAACTGATAAACATTTTCGCTGATGCAGTGAAAGGATAAGGGTTTATAAATGTCAGATGAAGTAAAAACTGTGAAACACACGACGGCTGAATCAGTGGCGAATACGTTTGAATGGCTGATAACGGCATTTGTCCTTGCCTTTGTTTTCAGGGCATTTGTGCTCGAGGCGTTTCGCATCCCGACCGGCAGTATGGCTGATACGCTGATGGGCGACCACTTTCAAATCTGCTGTACCGAATGCGGCTACCGCTACGAATATAATTTCAATCCATACATAGCGAAAAATTATAAAACAGCCGCTGGTCAGGGGCTGTACAGGCTTTGGCCGTCGCCAAGATGTCCGAGCTGCGGATATTATGAAAACCCAAGTACGCTGGTTCCGAAATCCAACGGCGACAGGATACTTGTCTTTAAATGTCTCTACCAGTTTATCGAACCCAGGAGATGGGACGTGATTGTTTTCAAATGTCCGACCGAGCCGGGCACTAATTATATCAAAAGACTCATCGGCAAGCCCGGTGAAACGATTGAAATAATCGACGGCGATATTTATATCAACAATGTTTTGCAGAGAAAACCCGACACAGTACAGGACGAAGTGTGGATGTGTGTTTATGATAATGCTTACCAGCCTGTTCGGAAGATGGAAAACAGATTTAACGGCCATAGCTGGCATCAGCCGTTCACAAATGACACTGACTCGCAGTGGAAATATAATCCGCAAGAGCCGACAAAGTTCACGCTTGCCGCTTCGGCTGAGAAAACAAACATAATGTTTTATGACACGACAAAGGGCAATAACTTCAGAGCTGCGTATGGTTATGGCGACCCCAGATATTATGACAATATACCGTATTGCAGCGATTTGATGATGAAGTATTACGCAAGATTTGATGCCGGGCAAAGTTCTGTCGGGATAGGACTTAAAAAATATGAAACACTTTATAAGGCCTATGTGAATAGCACGGGGGAAATGATTATTGAGAAGGTCGATACGGCAGGAAAAACATTGGAACTTGCCAGAGGCAAAACTTCATTGCCTGTTGAAGGTAAATCATTTTTTGTAAAATTCGCCAATGTTGACCATCAGCTTGTATTTGAAGTCGAAAAAGAAAAACTCGTTTATGATATGGGTACGAACAAAGACGATGCAGGTCAGCGATTAGCGGAGATAGAACCCAAGGCGCTGATTTTCGGTACGGGCAGTCTGACGCTGAATGATGTGGCATTGTATCGCGATATTAATTATTTAAGCATCAGGCCGGACAATCGACAGCCAGTTGACCGCGCAGGCGAGGGAAATCCGTTCACGCTCGGCAAGGATGAATTTTTCGCGATGGGCGATAACAGCCCGGACAGCGCAGATTCGAGGCTTTGGTCGATTGAAGGCATCGGCAACAACGGCACAAGTTATAGAATGGGCATAGTTCCACGCGATTATCTCGTGGGCAAGGCGTTCTTTGTCTACTGGCCAAGCAGTTTTAGGCTGGAAAAATTAAAACTCGGAATAGTGCCTGACATCGGCAAACTGAGATTTATTTATGGCGGAAAAAACTAATAATGACAGGTTGGTTATTTAGCGGTATTGGCAACGAAGAGGTGTTCTTTTATCAGTTTAACCAAATATGTCTTGTCGATTGGTTTCGATATAAAGCCGTCGCAACCTGCGGCTAAGCACTGCTTCTCGTCCTCATCGGCAAGATTGGCAGTCATCGCGATTATCGGAGTGTTGACGCCAAGAGACCTTAATCTTCTTACCGCGTCATAGCCATCGAGTTTGGGCATATGCATATCCATAAAAATTATTTCAAAATGCTGATTTTTCGCGGCATCGACCGCTTCAATGCCATCGGCGGCAACGGTTACAACAAATCCAAGTTTTTCAATAATTAGTTTAATCAGCGTTTGATTGGCTGGGCAATCATCTGCTACTAACGCTCTGCCTGAAAATTCGACCTGCGAAATTTTCTGGTCTTTGGGGGAATTATTTTCAGTCGTATCGGAAACAAAAGAGTCCGCGTTTTCGATAGTCTGCCCTTCGGGCATAACGGCTGGAAGAAGAAGCCTGAAGGTAGAACCCTTGCCGAGTTCTGATTCAACGCTTATATCGCCGCCCAACAGGCCTGCCAATTGTCTGGTAATCGTAAGCCCCAGTCCTGTTCCGCCGTATTTGCGGGTAGTGCTTCCGTCGGCCTGAATAAATGCCTCAAAAATACTGTTGAGTTTATCGTGCGGTATCCCGATGCCTGTGTCTGAAACTTCAAATTCGAGGAAAGGTTTGCTTTCTCTGAAAATCTGATGGACGCTGAACTTTACATAACCACGTTCGGTAAATTTTATAGCGTTACTAATGAGATTTAAGAGACACTGCCTGAGCCTTGCAGGGTCGGTCATCACGGAGACTGGTACATCGTCGGAACATTCAATGATAAACTTGAGATTCTTACTAACGGCCAATGGAGTCATCATAGACTCTATATTCGCCAGAAGCGCCCGAACATCGCAATCTATAGATTCGGTATTAAGCTGACCTGCCTCGATTTTTGAGAAATCGAGAATATCATTGACAAGTTCCAGGAGATGTTTGCCGCTGCCGAGAATCAGTCTTATATATTCCTTCTGCTGCTCGGTGAGAAGCTCTTCCTCAAGCACTTCGCTGAAACCTATAATGGCGTTCATAGGGGTTCTTATCTCGTGACTCATATTTGCCAGAAACTGACTCTTTGCGGCGTTTGCCCTTTCAGCCTCGGTAGCCATTTCATTCGCGGTCTTGGTGGCTTTCGTGAGTCTTAAGTTAATTCGCTCAAGCTCCTGCTTCGCTTCAATAATGCCCAACTCTGTTTTTTTTCTTTCGATTGCGTGTCTGATGGTTCGGACAAGTGTGTATTCAAGGCCGTCGCCTTTTACAAGGTAATCTTCTGCGCCGGTTCTGATAGCGTCAAGGCCTGTATCCTCGTCTTCAAGGCCTGTCAATACAACTATGGGGATATTGGGGGCGACTTTGAAAACTTTCTGCACTGTTTCCATACCCCTGCTGTCGGGAAGATTGAGGTCAAGAAGCACGACGTTAAAACTGGAACTCGTCAGTTTGGCTACAGCCTCGCTTATATTCTGGGCAGTCTCGATATTAAAGCGAATCAATTCCGCGGCTTTAACCAAAATCACTTTTATCAGCTTGCGATCGAGTTCGTCGTCGTCAACCAGCAAGACATTTGCTGTTTTCTCTGTCTGGCTCATGTGTAATTCGCCTGCAAATAGTGAACCAATAATCCGTCAATGTACGCATTACTTCCTGGAAATCCGCGATACTCACAGGCTTTTTAACATATCCTGCGGCCTGTAATTTGAAACTTTCGAGAATGTCCTTATCGGAATCACTCGTCGTAAGTATCACGATAGGTATCGATGCAAGCAGCGGGTCTGATTTTATCTGCCGCAAAAATTCTTTGCCGCCCATGCCGGGCATATTTAAATCGAGCAGTATCAGGTCGGGCAGATTAACCTGCACATCGCCTGACTTGTTGGCATTGAGATATTCGAGAGCTTCTTCGGCGCTCGGGGAGACTATTGGCATGTTGGCGATACGCTGGTCCTTGAGCGACATCCTAATCAGTTTCTGATCGCCAGGGTCGTCCTCTACAAGCATCACCATAACCGTCTTATAAATATCCATTTTAAACTCCTGTATGCTATCAATATAGCGATTAATTACCTTTTAATTAATGTTGCATTATAGCCGAGGCCGAAAACCAATAACGCGTAAGTTTTTGCAGCACACTGCTGAACTCATCCGGCATAGCGGACTTTTGTATATATCCAGCCGCGTGCAAAGCATAACATTCCTGTATATCGGTTTCAGAATCAGAAGTCGTAACTACAACTACCGGAATGGCCTTAAATTCCTCGTTTGCCTTAATTCTTCTAAGGAATTCCTTTCCGCCCATACCCGGCATATTCAAATCAAGCAATATCAGATTAGGCATAAGAAATTGCCGCGGCTGTTCTCTGGTTTTTTCCAGATAACTAAGAGCCGCTTCGCCGCTGGAAACCATACTTAGGCTGATTTCGCAGCTTTGGCACGGTATTGCGGCCTTAATCAGTTTTTGATCTCCTGGATCATCCTCCACCAGAAGAACGGTAATTTTTTTCTGCTCACTTTCCATATAAGCCCCTTCACTAAGTTGTTACACTCTTCGGCTGTGATTTTGGTTCTTCAGTTGCCGGTCATTTTCATACCGACAACATAAATTCTATCTGTACCCCTAATTGGGAGCTTGGATACAACTTTTTAACATTTTAAAGAACGCCATCATTTTGCGATGGTGCAGCAGACTTTTTACCGACGGAGACTTTTATTCCCTGTCTTTTTGTAAATCGGCTTTATTTGCCGGAGACTAAATTATTTCTTTTTATGTCTAATAAACTGCTCATAATTGCACGATAAATCATATCCGATTTTATGCCCTGCTTTTTATAGGACTAATTGCTCTGAACTGCAAGTTTTGGCTCTTTCGCCAATAATTGCGAATCGCCTGCTGCCGGCACTGTGAACCAGAATGTTGAGCCATTGCCGGGCTGGGAATCCACGCCTATTTGACCGCCGTTACGTTCGACAATCTTTTTGCAGACAGCAAGGCCGATGCCTGTGCCTTCATATTCGTTTTTAGAATGCAGCCGTTTAAACATTATAAAAATCGCCTGCTGAAATTCCGGCGCAATGCCGATGCCATTGTCGGTTACGTTGATCCTGACCATTCCATCGGCGGCAGGCCCGCTGGTTATCGTGATATGAGGCACATTGCCTTTGGCCTGATACTTCATACCGTTGGCGATTAAATTCTGCATCAACTGCCGAATTTGAGCCGGGTCAACATCAATTACAGGCAGGGGCTGGGGAACATCTATCGTTGTATGTTTTTCTTCGAGCAGCACCGACAGTTCAAGCTGGCGAAGCTGTTCTACTATGTCATTGAGGTTCACCGCTTCTGATGAATGAGCTTTTGTGCTTACTCTTGAATACGCAAGCAGCCCCTCAATCATCTGGGTCATACGAGTTGCGCCATCAATCATAAAGTTCAGATTCTCAGCGTCGTCGCCAGTAATTTTACCGGTCAATGATTTTTGCAGCATACCGCCGAAGGCTGATATTTTCCGCAGCGGTTCTCTCAAATCGTGCGAGGCTATATAGACAAAGTTTTTGAGTTCCTGATTGGTCTCTTCCAGCTTATCCTGAATACTTTTACGTTCAGCGACTTCTGTTGTAAGCTGCTCGTTGGTCTTACTAAGCTCCGTAGTACGCTCCTGGACTTTCATCTCCAGTCCCTTTTGAGCTTTGAGTAATTCAGAGTCGCGCATCTGGATTTGTTGAAGCATTTCATTGAATGCGTCGATAAGCGAACCTACCTCATCATTGGTCTGCTTTACAATTCGAGCGGAATAGTTCTTGTTTTCAGAAACATCCTTTGCGAGCTTGGCCAGACTTAAAATGGGTTTTGAAATAACCCCTTGAAGCCGAGCTGACACTAAAAACGCGGCCAATAAGGAAATAAACATAACAGCAATAATTATTTGAACGCTGTGTTTTAGTGTCGTGTATATATCCTTCAGGTCCGACTGAATACAAACCGTTCCTATTATTTCCTTATCAAGAACAATAGGAGCGGAAATTACCAGAGAATTGTCCTTGAAAGTGGACATTGTTTTTTTGAATTCTGCCGGAGATACTCTGACTTTATTGCTATTATGATAATAAGCGGCAAAAAGCTCATTTTTATCATCGTAGATGCCGCCGAAGATAACAGAGCTATCGACAGAGAGCGATTGCAGTATTTGCTCGGCATCCTTGTTGTCCTGAAAAGCCAGAGACGATTTGCAATTTTCAGCTATCATCGCAACACGGATTGACAAGGCTTCGGACATCTTTTTATGAAGCGAATTTCGCTCCCAGCCGATAAACGCCGCCCCGGCCAGCGATAATCCTATAAGACAAGCTATCATGACAATCGTCATTAGCTTATACTTTATCGTCATATTTCGCAGAACTAACATAACTTAGCCTTTTGTCTCCTGCGAGGATTTATCCTCAATTACTCTTTTGGCAAGCTTGAGCAGATTCGACCTTATTTTTAAATTGTTGTTTTTTGTTGAAACAAGATTAATCTCAAACCTGAGTTTGTTTTCTTCAATTATAAAATTGATATTTCCTCCGGCCTCCAGAAAGTTCTCCTTTTGTCCGACAATAAGCACGCCCCTGCCATTCAGCGCCTCGATAATTTTTTTTGTAATTTCAGCGTCTGGGTAATCAACAAAGAATAATATGTGGCATTGCCTAAATGCTTCTATCTGCTTATTCCAGTCCTCATTGGAAATGCCCTTAGCTGCGCAGGCAAACTCCTTTATGATAATTTGTCTGCTGCCTGCGGTTTTATCTTTAATCGGCTCAAACATTTTGGCAAACTTCTGGCCGCTATAAATCCCAATAACAACCGGTTCATTATTGTCTGGCAGTTTATCGGCAGGCCAATCTACGAATTTGAGGAAGTTATATAAAAAGGCCGCCTTGAGTTGGTCTTCCTTATCCGTATCGGAAGCAGCGTATAGGTTCAATGCGGCAATCGACAAAATCAATGCCATTAAAAAAAATTCTATGTTATGGTGAGTTTTTTTCACTGTTTTCAAATCCACCTGTTATCAAACACCATAGGCCCCATTAAGATAAACAGTTATCATAGTCGCAAAAACACAAACAGTTATTCTTATCTCGGTTTTTTTTAGGTCTTAATCAAACAGGCAACAGCCTACCCCTTTTTTTTGTCCTAAATACCGATTTTTTTTATATATATCACTGCTTGGAAATAATTTATAGGACGTTCACAAACGTCAGCCGGCAGATAAAGCATCGTGCGCGGTCGTTGAGTGTTATTATTAAAATTTCATTTGAACGCGTACAAAGAATGTTCGTCCCGGAGTTTCATGGGCAGTAAATTCTCCCATTTCAGCAATGACTTTATTTGTCTTATTCAGTACATCGGAAACTCCTATCATAAATTCTCCGCTGCCTTTTCCAAATTCCTTGGATATGGTCAAATCCACGCGATCAAAACTGGGATTAGAGATAACCGTATCGCCGGTAGGCCTGATAGCGCTGTTGGCCACACAATTGGCATTAAACGTCCAGCCATCAGGTAAAAACAAACGGCCTGTCAGACCGGCTTTGTGCGTAGCCGGACCAAGTGCGCGAACACACTGGTTATGCTGGTCTGTCTCAAAATGGTCATAGGCGTACCAGACAGATAGTTTGCCTCTGCTGTCTGCCAATGCCAGTTCGCTTTCAAACCCAACATTTGTAGCGCCGTCGATGTTTTTAAAGGTGCTGTTTGTTACGCCAAAAGCAGTGGTTTCGTTTATCGTGCCAAGCATACCCTCAAATCGCTGATAATAGACATTCGCGTTAAATGTAAGGTTCTTTGTGAATTTGCCTGTGTAGCCTGTCTCGAACGACCATATATTTTCATTATGCAGTCTTTCTTCAACCGGCAAAACATTCATAAGACCGAAGAGAGTGCTTTTGGTCATAGTTCGCACCATAAGATTCGGGGCGCGAAATGCTCTTGCGACGCTGAACCGCAAGGTATGTTTTTTTGCCTCATCAAGCGCATATATGGCTGAAAGTCTTGTTGACCAGTCTCTGTCGTTCTCACTGTGAAAATCGCTTCGTATCTGTCCTTCCAATGTCAGACGGTCAGTTACTTCGAAGCTGTCAATAAGGAATAAGCCTCCGCTTAGTTCGCTAAAGGGTTCCCCGATGAAATTGCAATTCGGCCCGTTATCGCCGTATGCCATAGCGGCTTGAAGCCAGCTTACATCGCCGCCAATGGAAATGTTGTGCCTGTCGGCGAGTGTAAAGTTCAATTGACCTTCAAGATGATTATCATAACTGGTATATTTTTCTACCGTATTTTGCCAATGACTGCGCAGAAAGTTGCCATACCATTGTAAATAGCCCGTAGTCCCATTGTCGAATATATGGTCTATTCGCATAAAAGCGCGAGTTAAACTTGTCATATCGTCCCTTTGGGGAAGATAACCGACAAGTTCCGAGGAGCCTGCTTCGAAGTTGGAATGCCCAACGCCAAATGACAACTTTGTCTCCTCGGAAACCTGATATTCAGCTTCTGAATCAAAACGCCAGCTTCGCATAAAATCATTAGCGGCAAAACTATCGGGAAACCCCATCAGACCATTCAGGCTGGGCTGACCTGATCTATACTTTCCCGCACCGGCCTGGTCGGAGTCCTTGAGATCTTCGTACCCGGCGGAAACTCGCCAGCTCCACGCGTCTTTTTTTTCTGCCATGCGAAGATGCGTATAGGAGTCGCCGAATTGGCTGATAGTGGTTGAAGCAAACCCGCCAAGAACATCTTTTGGCTTTTTGGTTATAATATTGATTACGCCGGTAGCTGCGTTAGCGCCCCATGAGGCACCGCTGGGACCGTGGACAACTTCTATGCGTTCGATATCCTCAATAAGAACTGGCAGAGCCGCCCAATCAGGCGAACCAAAAACTGAATCATTGGCATAACGGCCATTAACAAGTACAAGTGTACGGTCGGATGTTCGACTGAACAAGCCGCGAACTCCTACGCCATAACGCCTGCGGTCGAACTTTCTTACATCCACGCCTGGGGTGAATTGCAGAATTTCAGGGATGGATGTGAGGCCGCTATAATGAATATCCTCTGCGGTAATTACGCTTACAAAGGCGGAGGACTGTCCCATTTTTTGCGGCTGACGGGATGCAGATGTAATAACCGGCACTTCCATCAATTCCTCGAGGGACATTTTGAATAGGTCTTCTTTATTGTTTGGGTCTTTGTTGTTGGGGTCTTTGCCTCCCGCAATCGCCTGCGAACTAATGCAGGAAATCAGACATAATAATATAAGTGAAAATACCCAAAACCTCTTTGATTGCTTTTTCCCTATATTCATAACTTATCATCCCTTAACAGTTATTTCACATACTAAACTTGCATATACGACCGCTTGATGGCCTTCTCAATAAAATAGGCAACTGTCATTCATTTAGCTGCTGCCCGCAAATACA
>Ga0172379_10002922_pt1 | contig 28597 bp, 22 predicted proteins | sample GrowelOW334metaG_FD_119756 | JGI IMG/M metagenome (GOLD analysis project Ga0172379, IMG submission 119756) | Groundwater microbial communities from an aquifer near a municipal landfill in Southern Ontario, Canada - Groundwater well OW334 metaG | ecosystem: Environmental > Aquatic > Deep...
GACGCATGACGAAGGTAAAAAATGACGCAAGCTTTCTTAACATGACTACACCTCCTTTAAGATGATGAAAATAAAAAAATCCGCCGTCGATATGACGCGGATCTCATTAAACCCCATCCTCAAACCCCATCCTCATATGCCCCCCTCAGGCGTTGATGATCGGAGAAGTCGATGAATCTGCAAATTAACCGCACCTTACAGGAAGACCTTCAAAAAATCAATATTTAATTGCCTTCCGAATAACCGACAATAATATTTACCGTGCAGATACGGCACAGAAAAAACTTGCATTACACAACCGAGGCAGCTATTCGTGTTCTGCTATGGATACCCAACAGCGTAAAGTTCGCGTCGCCACCCTGTCAGTCTTCTCCAATGCGAGCCTGACCATCATGAAGCTGATCGTCGGGCTGTTCATCGGTTCCGTGTCCATCCTTTCCGAGGCGATCCATTCCGGTGTTGATCTCATCGCCGCCGTTATCGCCCTTTTTTCCGTCAAGACATCGAGCATCCCTGCCGACGACCATCATCCCTTCGGCCACGGAAAAATCGAGAACCTTTCCGGAACAATCGAGGCGTTGCTGATCTTCATTGCCGCTATCTGGATTATTATTGAGGCCGTAAAGAAACTCCTCCATCCGGAACCCATCGAGACCATCGGTTGGGGCATAGGGATCATGCTCCTTTCTGCCGTTGTAAACCTCGGCGTCTCCCGGATGCTCTTCAGGGTGGGACGGGAAACCGACTCCATCGCCCTCCAGGCCGACGCCTGGCACCTCCGGACCGACGTTTATACCTCCGCCGGGGTCATGACCGGCTTGGCCATGATCTGGATTGGCAGACGGCTCTTTCCGGACGTGAATCTCAACTGGCTTGACCCTGCGGCGGCAATCGGCGTCGCCTTCCTGATCATCAAAGCGGCCTGGGACCTGACCAGACAAGCGGCCCGGGACCTGCTGGACGTCAATCTCCCCCCCGAAGAGGAGGCCTGGATCCGGCAGCGTATCCAAGAACATCAACCGGTGATCCACGGCTTCCACCAGTTGCGGACCCGGAAATCCGGGCACTTCCGCTTCGTCGAATGCCATCTTAAGGTCGATCCCCTGATGACCGTCCTGAGCTCCCACCGGATCACGGAAGACCTGACGGCGGCCATTGAAGAGAAGTATCCCGACACGAGCGTCACAATCCACGTAGAGCCCTGCGACGGTCGCTGCGACGAAAAGGTAAAATGCCTCGCCGGCTGCCTCCTGGCCGAAGCCAAACGCCGGGAAATAAAGGAAAGGTGCTGAAAAAGCCGTTGCTCCCGAGGGACATTTTACTCTTTTCCCATTGACAAAAGCCCCACATGTTGCCACGATGGCTACACGATAGCGGCGATTACGGATCATGCAAACAATCGGAAAGTCTCATTGGGGATCGACGTTGAACCAGCCCTTCCACAGCACTGAAGAAGGAAAGAAGCGCCTAAAGATCCTGGTTATCATCGACGGGGTCATGATCCTCCTGCTCCTGGGAAATCTCGTCTGGATGGTTTTTGACTGGTTTTTTGCCTTCCCCCCCTTTCACGATTTTTTCCAGGCCAATTTTCCCCATTTTTACCGGTTTTATGAACCCGTTCACCTGAAATACTGGTCCTACGACCTGTTCTTTGCCGCGATCTACCTTGTTGAATTTTTTCTGCGCTGGTACCTGTCCGTCCTCTGGAAAGAATATCATCGCTGGTTTTTCTATCCCGCCATCCATATTTATGATTTTGTCGGCTGCATTCCCGGGCCGTTCCGCTGGTTGCGGCTCTTCAGGGTCGTCGCCTTTTCCGCCCGCCTGAACAAGCTGGTCCGGATCGACAACATCGTTTTCAAAAAGTTTCATAAATACAAAGACGTCCTCGTGGAGGAGATTTCCGACCGGGTTGTCGTCAATGTCCTCAACGACATCCAGACGGAACTGCAAACGGGAACGCCGCTGTTCAAAAGGGTCATCCAGGAGGTAATCAGGCCGAAGCGGCAGGCCCTGACGGAACTCCTCGTCGATAAACTGCGGACCGTGGCCCGGGACATGAATGACATCTTCGATCAGGAAATGCGGCTCTACATCGAGGGCTGCATCAAAAAGGCCTTGACCAGCAGCGAGGATATCCGCCTCCTGGAAAAGATTCCCGGGGCGGGGAAAATGATCTCCCGGCGGGTCGAAATCATGGCGGCGGATATTGCCTTTAATACGGTCGACAAGATTTTCAGGGATATTCACGCGCCGGAAAACGACCGGGTTCTCCATGAACTGACCGGGAAAATCATTGACGGCGTCCTGGCGGAAGCCAAAGGAGACTTAAGTGGTGAAATGATTGAAATCATCAATAAAACCATTGAGGTCGTAAAAGAGCAGGTCACTGAAAAACAATGGAAAATTAAGGAGATGCAAGAAAAGTCTGTCAATGGGTGCTTAAGGCGCTGACGGATCCAAGGGGAATCGATACCCGGCCTTCTCATACAGCTCCCGAATCAGGATTAAGTCCTCCATCAGGTTTTCACCAGGGGTGATTTCGCCAAGCCAGCGGGCCCGTTTATTGGCGTTGTCCAGATACCAGCAGATTATCGACACCCGGGCGGCCTTGGCAATATGCCAGAATCCAGTCCTTATTGTCCTTATCTCTTTTCTGGTCCCCTCCGGCACGATTGCGAGCAGGAATTCATCTCTGCGGTTGAAGACTTCCGCTATCTGCTCCACAGCACCCTGTGACGATCTGCGGTCCACCGGGATGCCACCGATGACCTTTAGAAACAAAGACATTGGCCAGAAAAACCATTCCTTTTTAACCATTATATGTCCCGTTCGCTTGATAATGCGGTATCCGATGAAGGCCCGGACAGCATCCATGTTGCATGTATGGGGAAAACCGATAATCACGTGCTTCCTGGAAAAATAGGCGGGCAACGGTTCAAACCGCCACCCCATCAGGAAGTAGAAAAATTTGCCAACAAGACTCAGTATCTGCTTCATAAATGGTCCTTACATGGAAAAGTGGGCGAAGTATAAAGAGAGAGGGGACATATGTCAACAGGACATATGTACGAATTTAGTAAAACCAAGGGCTTGGCAGCACTACGTTGATGATTCTGCGATTAATACCCATACCCGAAGGGGGAATTTTCATATAAAGACAGGGGAAAAGATGGCGTGAAGATGGGATGTAAGCTGGCAAGGGTGATTTCCGGACAAGCGATTAATATCTTTCCGGCATTGCCCGGCATAGGTTCCTGCCGCCAATCTCTACAGCTTTATCGTGCTTTTATAGAATATTTACCATCGGCGCAGGTGATTATCCCCTTTGCGGAAAGACGCTCGATATGTTTCTTGACCGTCAAGGCGTCCCAGGCACGGACCCACTCATCAACAAGGAATTTCTTGCCGTAGATCAGCCCCATGGCGTACAGATCATTTAAGGAAACCGGTTCTGAGAGGGCAGCCATGATCCGCGCCTCCCGCTTATCAATGATATCGAGATATTGTTTCAGGGCCCTCCGGAAATCATCGCGATTGACAATACCAGCCTCATGACCGGTTATATACGTGTCCGCATCCAGATTCGCAACGATTTCAGCCGACTTGATGAATTGATCAATATCGCCGTCAGCGCCGAAACACCAGGGCCCAAAGGAAGTCAGGTCAATATCTCCCGTATAGACAACACCCTCGCCGGGAAAGTAAAGACAGCAAAATCCGGCGGAATGGCCCGGCGCCCCGATGACTTCCATCCGGGTCGCGCCAAAATCCATGACATCGCCCCATTGGTAGGTACCGTCCAGTCTGGCCGTTGAAAGCCACCATTCATGACGATTCTGGGGAGTATAAGGGCTCTGTACACTGTCCGGCCGCGAAATCCTGTCCAGCCATCCCTGCGTCCAGACGTCGCCATAATATTCCGTCATTCCGAGCCGCTTCAGGATTTCCCTGCGATCCCGGTAGCATTTTCCTTCCCGGTCATTAATAACTATCCGGGAGTGATCAAAGAGATAATTGTAGGCAATATGATCAAAATGAAAATGCGTATTGATGACCTGATCGATATCCATACCCTCCCTGATTTGCCGCATCGGCTCCAGACCGGCGCCGGGGTCAACGATAACCTTGACACCATCGTCAATCATCAGAGAATTACAGAATGGAAATCGTCCATTGTTTTGACCCGGTATGACTTTAATTTTCCCGAACTCCATACCTTCCATGACGGCACCCGCTTGATGACATTTTTACTTAGTATGCGTATATTTTGCATACCAAGTATATTTTGTCAAGCTTTTTCGCAGTACAATGCCCCGGGACTCAACGAGCCGTGAGGGAGTCAGGCAAAGAAGGTACTCCAGCAAGAGACATCTTCCGGCGGTTATGCCCGGAAGCCCGTAGTCAGAGACAAATACGGCCGGACAATCGTCTGAAAACAACAGACCGGCTCTTAATTCCCAAAGCTGATCATCTTCTTTGGTTCCATATTCGTCTCAAAACTCCAGAAAAGGCATCCCCTTTTGATATCCTGAAGATCACCAGATCGGGATGGTCGGGGGTGAGGCCAAACTGCTTGAGAAACGGCCTGTCCGCAAGGACCTTCTCTTTCAAGCCAGCATCATCTAAAAATTCGACAGTTCCCGTCACTCTCAACACGGTCCCCGCCGGTTCTCCGTACTTGTGAAAAGCGGCTTCAACTTTCTGATTCTTCAACAATTATCGATATACATCCTTCATGCCGCCGATTTGAAAGTAAAAACCCTTTTCCGTCTGCAAAACACAATGCCAGTCCCCTCACTCTTGGCTGATCTCCATCACTGGCAGCAAAACAGGCGGTGGGGTTTTCGTTGGCGAATTTCACGCAATCCACAAATTTCATCATGACGGCTCCTTTATTTGATGTCGTTAGTCATCATTCCGTTGATGAAGCTATACACAGTCTCGCTTTTTATGGTGGCAATTTATTCAAACAGACGTTATCATACAAAGCACTGACCGTTTCCATGATCACAAAGAGACAATTTCTATGATGAAAGAGAACAATCCTCCCCTCAATATCCTTGTCATTGATGATGAGGCCAATATCCGAAAAACTTTATCCATCTGTCTGGAAACGGAGGGTTACCGCGTCACCGCCACGGGTAAACCCGAAGACGCCCTTGCCGAGGCATCACGAAGGTCCTTTGACATCGCCTTCGTCGATATCCGCCTTGGCACAGTCAGCGGGTTGGATCTTATTCCTGCCCTGCTGGCTACATCACCCTGGCTCAAGATTATCATGATTACGGCCTATGCCTCGATTGACACGGCTGTCGAGTCCGTAAGACGCGGCGCCGCCGACTACATACCCAAACCGTTCACCCCGGCCCAGATCACCCTGGCCGTAAAGAAGGTCTTTGAAGTCAGGAGCCTGGAACAGAAAGTCGCTGCTCTGCGCGAAGACCTGGGACGATCCCGCCTGGAGGAAGACTTCTCCTCAACGAGCGGCGTTATGGAACGTGCCCTCGATCTGGCCCGTCAGGCGGCGCCGTCCGACGCCACGATCCTGCTGCGAGGAGAAAGTGGAACGGGAAAAAGCGTCCTGGCCAAGGCGATACACACCTGGAGTCGCAGAGCTTCCATGCCTTTCTGCGTTCTCTCCTGTCCCTCCCTATCTCCGGAGCTCCTCGAAAGCGAGCTCTTTGGACATGTCAAGGGCGCCTTTACCAGCGCCGTCCGCGACAATGCCGGCCGCATCAGCTCCTGCGACGGCGGGTCGCTCTTTTTGGATGAAATCGGCGACCTTCCCCTTTCTCTTCAGCCCAAGCTCCTGCGTTTTGTCCAGGACAAGGAGTATGAACGCGTCGGTGATTATGTAACCCGCCATGCCGACGTGAGGATCATTGCCGCAACGAATATCGATCTGGAAAAATCGGTTCGGGAAGGCCGTTTTCGGGAGGATCTTTTTTATCGCCTCAATGTCATCCAGATTGAGATACCACCCCTTAGATCGCGACCCGATGACATCGTTGTCCTGGCAAATCGCCTGCTCACCTTTTTTGGGAGGAACTGCCATAAATCTGTCCAAGGCTTCACCCCTGAGGCCATGGAGCTGCTCAAAGGCTACGGCTGGCCGGGAAATATCCGCGAATTACGTAATGTTATTGAACGAGCCGTCATTCTTTGCCGCGGCGATCAGATCGATGGGGGCGACCTCCCGGACAACCTGAAGACGGGGGAGACAACGGTCAAACTGGGAGACCACGTATCCCTGGACAAGATCGAAGAAGAACATATCCGTTACATCCTGGCGGCGACACGCTCTCTTCAAGAAGCCGCTGCCGTTCTCGGTATCGATCAGGCCACCCTCTGGCGCCGCCGGAAGCAGTACGGCATCTAATCCTTGCAAAAACCATGTTATTGAATTTTGCAATGCCCTCCTTTCAAGAACTTGCATTATGCAATGCACCTGACCTTTATTAAAAATATTCACTTTTAATATTATCAACTTAAGACGTTTACATACCAGGCACAAGAGTTGCTCCTACAGATGGCAGGAGGGATGATATGCTCGGGCTTCGCCATAAATTATCGCTGGGATTCGGAGGACTGCTCCTGATCATTGTGATCATCGGTATCCAAAGCATCCTTCAGTTCAAGAACCTTGGTCAGTCCATCGACGTCATTCTGAAGGAGAATTACCGCAGTGTCATCGCCTGCCAGGAGATGAAAGAAGCCCTGGAGCGTATGGACAGCGGCATCCTCTTCACTTTTCTGGGCTATTCGGAAGAAGGAAGAAGACTGATCCGGAAAAACGATACAGCCTTTGTCAAGGCCTTGGATATTGAGCTTCACAATATCACCCTCACGGGGGAAAGGGAAAAGGCGGCCTCCGTGAAGACACTTTACGCCTCTTACGTGCAGGTGTTGCATCGGATCGAGAATCAGTCGCTGCCCCCGGAGGTCCGCCGCCGTCTTTATTTTAAAGACCTCCTCCCCCTATTTCAGCAGATCAAGAACGAGGCGGACGCCATCCTCCAGATGAACCAGCGCAACATGCACGAAGCCAACGATCTGGCCAGGAAGCAGGCGGCGGCAGCCCAAAGGCAAATGATCATCTTCCTATTATTCGGCGCCGTGATCGCCGTGGCCTTTATGGTCTTCACCGGCAAATGGATTCTTCATCCCATCAACCGGCTGATCCACTCCAGTGAGGCGATCCGGGACGGTAATCTGGATCTGGTGGTGAAGGCGGAATCACGCGATGAAATAGGCCGCCTTTCCGAGGCATTCAACGACATGGCCTTGAGCCTGCGGGCGTTCCGTCGCAGTGACCAGGCCAAACTGGCCCGTACCCGGGAAGCAGCCAATGAGACCTTCAGCAGGCTGCCCGATGCCGTGGCCATTGTCGATCCCGAAGGGAGAGTCGAAATATCGACGGCCTCGGCCAAAAACCTCTTCGGCCTGAGGACGGGCCTGTTCGTCCGAGATTCATCGATCGATCATCTGAATCGCCTCTTCCATGCGATTGTCGACCAGGATCCTCAGCAATATCGTGAAGAGGAAAAGCTCTTCCAGTTGTTCACAAATGGCGAAGAAAGGTATTTTCACGCCGATGCAGCACCGAGGATCGACCGTGACGGGCATCTGACCGGCGTTATTCTGATCTTGAAGGACGTTACCGAACAGCGTCACGTCGAAGAACTAAAAAGCGGCCTGATTTCAACGGTATCCCACCAGCTGAAGACGCCTTTGACATCTATACGCATGGCCATTCACCTGCTCCTGGAAGAGAAAGTGGGACCATTGACGGAAAAACAGCTCGATCTGCTGCTGGCGGCGCGGGAGGAGAGTGATCTTCTGCACCGCATCCTGTCCAAACTGCTCGATATTCGCCGGATCGAAAGCGGCCGCTCACAGATGATATTTCAAGCCGTATCGCCTCATACCCTGATCATGGAAGCGGTGGATGCGCTCCGACGGTCTGCCCAGGAAGGCGGCATTGATCTGGCAACCGATATTCCCGACCATCTACCCATGGTCAATGCGGACACAAGTCAGATCAGCATTGTCTTTTCCAACCTTCTCTCCAACTCCCTTCGTTATACGGCGCCGGGGGGGCGGATCAGCGTTAAGGCGGAAACGGAAGGCCAGATGGTTCGCTTTTTCGTGACCGATACAGGGAGCGGCATTCCCGACCAATTCCTTCAACGGATCTTCGAACAATTCTTCCGCGTACCGGATCAGAAATCGGAGACGGGAACCGGCCTGGGGCTGGCTATTGCCAAGGAGATTGTGGAAGCCCACGGAGGCGCTATTAACGTGGAAAGTCAGAAAGGCCGAGGCGCCACCTTTTCATTCACCCTCAAAAGGATGGATCAGTCACCCGAAGGAGCATGATCCATGCTGATTGATTTGTTTTACATCGGAATCGTCGTCACTTTTTTTGTCCTTTGTATTTTATTTGCTAAGGCATGTGAGAGGTTTTAACCATGTTGGAAAGCATTGTAGGTATTATCGGCATTATCCTGATTGTTTACCTTTTTGTGGCTGTGATCAGACCGGAGAAGTTTTAACGGAGGCAATATTATGATGGACATATACGGATGGATACAACTGGTTCTGTTCATGGGACTTCTCGCGCTGCTCACCAAGCCGGTCGGCCTTTACCTCGTTCGCGTCCTCGATCCTACGGGCAAGACCTTTCTGGATGTCATCCTGAAGCCCGTGGAGCGTCTCATCTACCGGGTCCTGGGACTGGACCCGGCAAAGGAGCAGGACTGGAAGGGGTATACGGTTTCCCTGCTCCTGTTCAGCCTCATGGGATTGCTCTTTACCTTTGCGATTCTCCGGCTCCAACATCTGCTGCCCCTCAATCCCCAGGGATTCGGTCCCATGAGTTCCGATCTGGCCTTCAATACGGCGGCCAGCTTCACAACCAACACGAATTGGCAGAGCTACGGCGGCGAATCGACATTGTCCTATTTCTCCCAGATGGTGGGGCTGACCTTCCATAACTTCGCTTCGGCCGCCACGGGCATCGCTGTGGCGGCAGCCCTGGTGCGTGGAATCTCCCGGCAGACGGCCAAAACACTCGGCAACTTCTGGGTCGACCTCGCGCGGGTGAATCTTTATCTGCTCTTGCCCCTATGTCTCATCTATGCCGTCTTTCTCGTCTCGCAAGGGGCTATCCAGAATTTCAAGGCTTATGATACGGCAAGTCTGGTCGAATCTTACCCGGTCCCGGAGCCGAAACAGGATGCAACCGGGACGCCCACCAAGGATCAAAACGGGAAACCGGTTATGGTAGAAAAGAAGATGGAGACACAGACCATCGCCCAGGGGCCCCTTGCCTCCCAGGCGGCTATCAAGATGCTGGGCACCAACGGTGGTGGCTTTATGAACGCCAACGCCGCCCACCCCTATGAAAATCCGACACCCCTGGCTAATTTCATCCAGATTCTCTCGATCTTTCTCATTCCCAGCGCCCTGACCTGGTACCTGGGCCACCAGGTCGGAAATCAACGCCACGGCTGGATGGTCTGGGGGGCCATGGCCTTCCTTTTCCTGGCGGGCATCATGGTCTGCTGGTGGGCAGAAGCGGCGGGAAATCCCCACCTGACCGCTCTGGGCCTCGATCAGTTGAGCGGCAACATGGAAGGAAAGGAGGTTCGCTTCGGGATCTTCAATTCCGCCCTCTTCGCTACGGTCACAACAGGCGCATCCTGCGGCGCCGTGAACGCCATGCACGATTCTTTCACCCCCCTGGGCGGACTCATTCCCCTGCTTAACATTCAACTGGGAGAGGTAGTTTTCGGGGGTGTCGGGGCCGGTCTTTACGGTATGCTGATCTTCGTCATCCTGACGGTTTTTCTGTCGGGCCTGATGATCGGACGCACGCCCGAATATCTCGGCAAGAAGATCGAGGCCTATGACGTCAAGGTCAGCGTCCTCGCCGTTTTGATCCTCTGTGTCAGTACCCTGGGATTTGCGGCCTGGGGGGCCGTCAGCGCCTGGGGGATAGCCGGGCTGAACAATACGGGACCCCACGGCCTCTCCGAGATCCTCTATGCCTATTCATCGGCTACGGGAAACAACGGCAGCGCCTTGGCCGGCCTTAACGCCAACACCCCCTGGTTGAATACGACGCTGGCCCTCGCCATGCTCATCGGCCGTTTCTTTTTTATCATTCCCGTCATGGCCCTGGCAGGGAACCTGGCAAAGAAAAAGCTGGCGCCACCCCATACGGGGAGCTTCCCCGTTTCGGGCCTGACCTTCCTGATCCTCCTCGTGGGAACGGTCTTGATCGTGGGCGCCTTGACATTCCTGCCTGCCCTGGCTTTAGGACCGATTGTAGAGCATTTCATCATGACCGGTTCCGGGAGGTTGTTCTAATGGCTGCAAAATCACACGCTCTATTCGAAAGGAATATTATCAAACAGGCCTCGCTGGCGTCTTTCCGGAAGCTTCACCCCCGGCACATGATGAAGAATCCCGTCATGTTTGTCACCGAAGTGGGCGCCTTGATCACGACCGTCGGTCTATTTTTTCGCCCGGCAGGCGAGCCGCTTGGCTTCGGTCTCCAGATAGCCCTCTGGCTCTGGTTCACCGTCCTCTTTGCCAACTTTGCCGAAGCCATGGCCGAGGGGCGTGGAAAGGCCCAGGCCGATACCCTGCGCCGGACCCGCACCCAGACGACCGCCAACCTCACGCTGGCTTCCGGCGCCGTGGAAAGTGTAACCGCGGAAAGCCTCCGGAAGGGCGATGTAATCCTCGTTTCTGCAGGTGAGGTTATCCCGGCCGACGGCGATATCATTGACGGCGCGGCCACCGTGGATGAATCGGCCATTACGGGAGAATCGGCCCCCGTCATCCGCGAGGCTGGCGGCGACAGGAGTGCCGTTACCGGGGGCACCAGGGTCCTCTCCGATCAGATCAAAATCGAGGTCACCGCCAATCCCGGGGAAAGCTTCATGGACCGCATGATCGGCCTCGTGGAAGGCGCACAGCGCCAGAAGACGCCCAATGAGATCGCCCTGACCATCCTGCTGGCAGCCCTGACCATTATTTTCCTGGTCGTGATCCTGACCTTGAAATTATTCGGACTCTACTCAGGCATATCCTTTTCCATCACCGTCCTTACCACCCTGCTGGTTTGTCTGATTCCGACAACAATCGGCGGTCTATTAAGCGCCATCGGCATTGCCGGCATTGACCGGCTGGTACAGAAGAACGTCCTGGCCATGAGCGGCAGGGCCGTCGAGGCGGCGGGAGATGTGGATGTGCTGCTTCTGGACAAGACGGGGACCATCACCCTGGGCAACCGTCAGGCCACGGAATTTATCCCCGCCCCCGGCGTATCCGCTCCGGAACTCGCCAATGGTGCACAGCTCGCATCCCTGGCGGACGAGACGCCGGAAGGACGGAGCATCGTCGTCCTCGCCAAGGATTTTGGTATGCGCGGACGATCCATTGCCGAGATGGCACAGGCGACCTTCATGGCCTTTTCGGCCCAAACCCGCATGAGCGGCGTCGATATCGACGGCAGGAAGATTCGGAAGGGCGCCCCCGATGCGATCATGATTTTTACCGGCAGAGATTTCCCGGCCGACGTCACGGAGGCGATAGAAAACATCTCCCGGTCGGGAGGGACGCCCCTCGTGGTGGCAGAGAATGATCGTGTATTGGGCGTGATTCATCTGAAAGACATCGTCAAAGGCGGATTGAAGGACCGTTTCGAACGCTTCCGCGCCATGGGCATCCGGACCGTCATGATCACCGGCGATAACCGCCTGACGGCAGAGGCCATCGCCAAAGAGGCCGGTATGGATGACTTCCTTGCCGAGGCGCGGCCCGAGGACAAGCTCGCCCTGATCCGCAAGGAACAGGCAACGGGACATCTCGTTGCCATGACGGGCGACGGTACCAACGACGCCCCCGCCCTGGCCCAGGCCGATGTAGGGGTGGCCATGAATACGGGCACCCAGGCGGCAAAAGAAGCGGGCAACATGGTAGATCTCGACTCCAATCCGACCAAGCTCATTGAGATCGTTGAAATCGGCAAGCAGATGCTCATGACCCGCGGGGCGCTGACGACCTTCAGCATTGCCAATGACGTGGCCAAATACTTTGCCATCATTCCCGCCCTGCTGATCGGACTTTTCCCCGTGATCGCCCCCCTGAACATCATGGGGCTTAAGTCGCCCGAGAGCGCCATCCTCTCCGCTGTCATCTTCAACGCCCTGATCATTGTGGCCCTGATTCCACTGGCCCTGCGCGGAGTCACCTTCCGGCCCCTGTCCGCCGCTGTCCTGCTGCGGCGCAATCTGTTCATTTATGGACTGGGGGGACTTATGGCGCCGTTTGCAGGGATTAAAATTATAGATTTAATTATTAATTTTCTGGGGTTGACATGAAAACAACTGAATATCTCAAGGAATTAAGAACGGCCCTGGCTGCGCTACTGGTGCTGGCCGTTATTCTGTGCGGGGCTTATCCCCTTGCCGTCTGGGGCATCGGGCAGGCAATATTTCCAAACCAGGCGAACGGCACGCTGATTCAACTCCGAGGAAAAACGGTAGGCTCATCCCTGATTGCTCAGGGTTTCCAGGGCGCGGTCTATTTCCACCCCCGCCCTTCTGCCGCAGGACAGGGCTACGACGCGACAAGCTCCGGCGGCAGCAACCTGGGGCCGACTTCACAGAAACTGATTGACTCCGTCAAAGAACGCATCGCCGTTTACCGTTCGGAAAACAACCTCACACCCGAGTCCCCTGTCCCTGCCGATGCCGTGACGTCTTCCGGAAGCGGTCTGGATCCCCATATCAGCGTACAAAACGCCCGCCTGCAGGCGCCACGGGTAGCGAAGGCCCGGGGCATGAGCCGGGAGGCGCTCCGGCAAAAAATAGACCTCCATACGGAAGGCCGCGATCTGGGCATATTCGGCGAGCCAAGGGTAAATGTCCTCATATTGAATCTCGATCTTGATAACCGGCGGTGATTAGTTATGACAAATGACAGGGCCGACGCCTTCCTGAGAATGATCCACCGTGCCGAGCGGGGGCGGTTGAAAGTTTACCTCGGCTATGCGGCGGGGGTCGGGAAAACCTACCAGATGCTTCAGGAAGGACATCGCCTCCAGGAGGACGGCATTGATGTCGTCATCGGTCTGGTGGAAACACATGGCCGCGCCGATACGGCAAAACTTATTGAAGGCCTGGAGATCATTCCCCGGGAACAACGGCAGTATCGCGGCATCATCACCGAGGAGATGGATCTGGAAGCCGTCCTGCGCCGCAAACCCCAGGTGGCCCTGGTTGACGAACTTGCCCACACCAATGTGCCGGGAACAAAAAACGCAAAGCGATACGAGGACGTCCAGGATATTCTTGCCGCCGGCATTCATGTCATCACCACCTTGAACGTCCAGCACCTGGAGAGCCTCTATGACACCGTGGAAAAGGCGGTTGGGGTCAAGGTGCGGGAGCGTCTGCCCGACAGCATCCTTGCCGAAGCGGATCAGATTGTCAATGTGGACGTGACACCGGAAGATCTTCAGGAGCGTCTCATCGAGGGAAAGGTTTACCCGGAGGAACGAATCGGGACGGCTCTGGAAAATTTTTTTAAGGCTCCCAACCTCGAGAATCTGCGCGAACTGACCCTGAGGGAGATGGCGGCCCAGATCGATCAGAAACGCCAGGAGACACTTCCCGAGGACGGGTCGGTCGTGCCCGATCAGATTATGGTTTGCCTGAGTTCACGAGGACCCAACAGCGACATGCTCCTTCGCTACGCCTCAAGGCTGGCGGGGAAACTCAACCGGAACTGGTTCGCCGTATACGTCCAGACACCGTCGGAGGAGGCAACGGTCATTGACAGCCATACCCAGCGTATTATTTCGAGTACCCTGACCCTGGCAAAGGAACTGGGGGCCATGGTTTTTACGTATAAAGGCGACGACATCGCCGACACAATCATGCGTTTTGCCAGAGAGTATCTTATCGGCCATATCGTCTTGGGATCTCCTGCCCCTCTCCCCTTCTGGAAGAGGATCAGGGGCAAGAAGAGTATCCCTGAACGTCTGATGGAGGAGATCAGGGGGGCAACGATCGTCGTTCTGGATACCCGATCCCGTGAGCCTGCAGCTCCTAAGGTCACATCTCCCGTGGAGAAAAAAATCCTGGCTAATGCCCCGATCAAGCCACAAAAACCGGCAACCATAGTGAAAGCCTTGTCATTGGGATCCCTTTTAAACGAGAGCAGGATAAAAATCTGGGAAACTCCCATCAGTAGAGAAGAGGTACTGGAAGTCCTTATCGTCGCCGCCTGCGGAGATGCGCAACAATGCAACATAACTGATTTATTGCAGGCCGTCCGGAAAAGGGAAGAGGAGGGCTCGACCTTTTTCAACGAAGGGGTGGCATTCCCTCATGCCCGGATTGAAGGGCTGGAAAAGCCGCTCGTCGCTCTGGGCTTGACAAAAATGGGGGTCACGGAGACGGAGACGGAAAAGCCAATGGGGTTTATCTTTTTGAGCCTGACTCCCCTGGAAAAACCGGAGGTTCAAATACAGCTTCTTGCCCTGGCTGCGCGCCATCTCCAAAACCGGCATCTTCGGCAAGCCCTGCAATCGGCTCATAATGCCCATGATGCTTTTCTGGCCCTTGTAGCGTGGGAGGAGTCCGGGGTCCCACTTACTAAAATCGGAGAGGTTGCATCTGGAGAGCCGTAAGAGGAGGCATGATCTATCCGAAATGCCGGCATGAACAGGGGGAGGAAAACGCGAATGCAGGAACTGCGCTCATGATGAATCCCGCTGATGTTGCTCAGCGGCAGCGCTGCCATCGATTGGGGAAAGGCCTCCTCGCCTTGGTGTTGGTCTTAGCCGTACCGACCTTTAACGTTCCCGCCTGCTTCGCCTAGCTTATGAAAACAGGCGTCAACGGGGACTGATAGCCGGGCAGGGCAGGACGAATCGGAAGGCAGCCCCTGTTCCCGGCCCCCCGCTTTCCACCCATATCCTGCCACCGTGCATTTCGACGAAATGTTTCGTGAGCCCCAGGCCCAGGCCCGTTCCCGGATACTTCCGACTCAACGGATTCTCTCTCTGGATAAAGGGCTCGAAGATCTTTTCCGTGTCTTCCCCGTGGATTCCGATGCCGTTGTCGGACACACTGATCTCCACCTCCCGGCCCAGGGGTTCGCCTGCCGTTCCTTCCCTGACGCGGGCACTCATGGAAATGCTGCCCCCGTCTTCGGTAAACTTCACGGCATTGGACAGCAGGTTGTAGAGGATCTGTTTAACACGGAGTTCATCGGCAAAAATGGTTTCAGGAATGGGCTCGATGCTGGCCGTCATGGTTATTCCGCGCTGCAGAGCCTTGTCTGCGATGATGGACAAACTGTTCTCCAACAGTCGTTTCAGGTTGAATTCGGATGGCCTTAATCCAAGCTTTCCCGCCTCGATTTTGGATATGTTCAGGATCTCGTTGACCAAGGAGAGGAGGTGCTCGCTGCTATTATAAACATCGGTGAGATATTCCTCCTGGATTTCATTCAAATCGCCGAAGCTTTTATCTAAAATCAGCTCGGTAAACCCCATGATATGGTTGAGGGGCGTCCGGAGTTCATGGCTCATGTGGGACAGGAACTGGCTTTTCGCGGCGTTGGCGGCCTCGGCAGCGATGGTGGCCTGGTAGAGCATGTCGGCGCGCTTCCGTTCCGTGATGTCCCGGGTGACACCTAACACACCCACAGCCTTGCCCGCTTCGTTTCTCAGGAGAGAGGCGGTAATCTCTGCCCAGCCTGAGGATCCGTCCTTGCAGCCCTGCTGGATTTCAAAGGTTTCCGACAGATTCTGCTCACCCTTTCCCTCCCCTTCTCTGGCCAGCGCCTCCGTCAGCACCCTCATAGCCCTTTCCAGGGATTCGGGGGAGAGGGTCTCTTCGAGAGACATTGCCAGGGCCTCCTCCACCGAGTAACCACGCATGGCCTGAACCGAAGGACTTACATATGTGAACCGCAGGGTTTCCAGGTTCAACGTCCAGATGATATCGCTCACATTGTCCGCCAAGAGGCGGTAACGAAACTCCGAGGCCTTCAACTCACCCATGAAGTCTTCCAGTTGCCGCTTCGACTCGGTGAGCTGCCGGTTGGCCGTCTCCAATTCAAGGGCTATTTTCCTGACTTCGTCATACTTTTCCTGGACCATCCGGTTGGTTTCCAGAAGGTCGTTGATGGCCTTGCGATAAACGCTGTACCGCTGAAAGATCCGTTTCCAGACCGGCGGCCTCGCCCTGTCCTCCCATTGAATCCGGTAGAGACACCCCTGACTGGCACGGGCGGGAGCATCCGGCCAAATCCTTTTGCCGTAAACCTCCGGCGCCACCTGGCACTCGATTTCCTCCACCCGGGCCATAGGCATGTCGAATATGGTCGGAATACCGGTAATGATCGCCCGGGTATAATCGCAGTCGCAGCGGGTTTTCTGGGCGCTGACGTGGTACCGGTCTTCAAGAATCACCCAGGACTTCCCTGATTCATGGATATAGACATCACCGTTGGCCTTGAGGAGCCGGTTATACCAGGGGGCCTGCCTGTATAGTAGTTTCGGATTCCCTACGAGCCGGGCGATCCAGTCCAACAGTCCCAGAGACTCAAATTTTTTCGAGGCCATGACCATATTGTACACGGCATTTTCATCTCCGAGGATGGCGATCATCCGCCCATAGAGGATATGGAGGAATTCGTGGGACACCCAGTTGTTCGTATCGGTGAGATAACCTTCGTCCAACGCCAGGCCGTCCAGAAGGTTGCCGAGGGATCCCTTCGCTTCCCGGACATACATGATCAAGGTACGCGTAACCCGGCAACTGATTTCCCTGGCCGTCGCTGCATGCATATCCATGTGATCTGAGATCCGTCCTTTCTAACGAAAGACCCAACGCCGTCCGGCGCCCGCGGTCGTCGGGACCGATCGAACGTGTTTAAACGATGACGCCGTTGCGGGGTTCATCCGTCCAATCAATGATCGGGCCGACCAAGGCCGAGAAGACCGTCAATCATCTCCAAAAGCGCCTTGACATGGAACGGTTTGACGATATAAGCGTCGAATCCGACCTCCTTGGCATTTTCCTTATCGGCATCCATGGCGAAACCGGTGATCGCTATGACGGGAATCGTCCTTAATTCTTGATCCGACTTGATGATTCGGGTGGCGCTCAATCCATCCATCCCGGGCAACTGGATATCCATCAAAATCAGGTCCGGAGGATCCTTTCGGGCCAGCGCCAGACCCGTTTCCGCATCAACCGCCTCCAGCATCCGGTACGGACCGATCTTGAGAACAGCCTTCATGAGCTTCATGTTCATTTCGTTGTCTTCGATCACGAGAATCGTCTTTGTCGTCATGTAAGGTTCTCCGTTATGAGTGGCGTTGGGAAGACTTTCTTACTAGCAAATATCATATCGTAATAAATAGTTTTTTTCAATACCATATCGAATGATTCCCATCTTGCATGGACACGGGAGAAACCTCGCCGTTGCAACCATGTTCCTTCTTTTCCTTGACATACCCCCCCCTGTTCCCTATAATTTCCTTACTGGTTTTCTCCCGTGACAGATTAGGAATTCAAGGACAATTGCGGATTATTGTTTCCCAAAATAAAGGAGCTAATATGAAAAAATGCCTTTTCATCCTCTTAACCCTTTCCTTATTCAGCATCGTTCTCCTGTTCCCCCACGGAGGCCCAGTCATGGCGGCCCCCCAATCCGAGGCCGAGGATGAAGGCGGGGAAGAGACCGAAACGTTCTCCTCGTCGGGATATGAATTCACCGTGGAGCGGGGGACCCTCACCATGCCCGACGGCGTCAAACTGGCGGTTTCCTACTGGATGCCCAAGTCAAAAAAACCGGGTGAAAAATTTCCCATCTTCTTCGAAATGAACGGGTACCGGAAGGACGACCTGTGTTATCTGTCTTGGGACTACCCCGTGGGCGCCTATTTTGCCAGGCACGGCTACGTGGTCGCAAAAGTTGATCTCCGCGGCACCGGCGACAGCAGCGGGGTGATTCCGGAAGCGGAATATTCCGAACGGGAGCTGTCCGACAGTGTGGAGATCATCAACCAGTTTGCCAATAAAGAGTGGTCGAACGGCAAGGTGGGAATGTATGGCCTCTCCTGGGGAGCGTTCAACTCCCTTATGGTAGCCAGGCGCAAACCGCCCGCCCTCAAAGCCATTATGATCGCCCATGCCTCTGATGACCTCTACTATCAGGACGTCCATTTCATCGACGGCGTCATGCACACCGATGTATGGGAAGCGATGATCGACACCTACAATGCCCTCCCGGATACGGGAAAATATGCCCTGACCCCGGAGTTTTTCGCCAACCGCTTCGACCAGCCGCCCTGGCACATCAAATGGAAGGAAAATCTCTCCGACGGTCCCTTCTGGCGCAATGAGTCAACCCGGTTCCACCCCGCCGTGGACCTCCCGATATACATCATCGGGGGGCTCCTTGACGGCTACCGTGACACCGTCGTGCGGCTGATGAACTCACCTAACAAGCAGATCAAAGCGGATATCGGCCCCTGGAATCATGCATGGCCCCACAACGGGACGCCGGGGCCCAACTACGAGTGGAGAAAGAAGGCCCTCCGCTGGTGGGACCATTGGCTGAAGGGGATTAACAACGGCATCATGAAAGAACCCCGCTTCATGGTCTTTATGCGGGACGGCGTTCCCCCTTCCGAAGAAATCACGACCACCCCGGGAGAGTGGCGGTGCGGTAACTGGCCCCTCGGGGGAATTAAAGAACGTCGATTCTACCCGGGGGAAAGCAGGAAACTGACCGCTTCCGCCCCTGGTAATGCCAAACCTTACACCCTCGCCTACAAGGCCGGCGCCGGTACGGGCATTCACGGATGGTGGGGAGAGACGAGCGGCGACATGTCCTTTGACGATGAAAGCAGTATGGTATTCGATTCCGAACCGCTGAAGGAAGCCGTCGAGATCATGGGCCTGCCCAAGGTCAACCTGACCGTATCGGCGGATGCCCCCCTGTATCAATGGTCAGTGCGGCTCGAGGATGTCTGGCCGGATGGGCAGGTGTCCCTGGTCAGCGGGACCCTCATCAACCCCGCCGACCGGAATTCGCGCCTGAAGCAAAACCCCCTGGTTACGGGTGAAAAAACCAGGCTTACTGCCGAGATTCACTTTACGACCTGGCGGTTCAGACCGAAGCACAAGATGCGCCTCTCCATCGGCAACGCCCAATTCCCCATGGCCTGGCCGACTCCCTACAAGGGCGCCACGAAGCTCTATCCGGGGGCCGACACGAGCATCGATCTCCCCATTGTCGCCAAGAACACCCTGACCCAGGCCTGTGATCTCCCCAAGCCCGAGAAAGAGCAGTGGCCCCCCGACGCGTCGTACGCCGAAGAGAACGAGGGAAAAAGCTCGAAAATCGATTACAACCCGGAGACAGGCGCGGCGGTGTATTCCTGCGGAATCAATCAGCGGATGACCATCCGGAATACAAAGTACCACATGCAGGAGAAGAACACCTGGAAGGTGAACGACAAGGATCCCGCCCACGCAACCTACGAGGCGGTGACAAATTACACCATCCGGCCGCCGGGGCGGGAGCTTCGCCTCAATGTGAAATTCCGGATGGCCTCGGACGAGAAGAACTTCAACCTGACCACCACCCGCCAACTGTTCGAAGGCAAAGAGCTGGTCCGGGAAAAGAAGTGGGAAACGACGATCCCGCGGAAGAACCAGTAACAGGTGGACAGAAGAAAATTCTTGAAAGCATCGCTTTATTCCATGGGCGGTATGGCGGCAGCTACCGTGGGATCAGCGGTTATCACCCCCCTGGTGTACAGCGAAACCATGTGCTTCGATCCCAACACGAGCTTCTGGGCCCTCGCCCAAACACCTGCTACCACGGCACTTTCCGAGAACCTCCGGGTGGACGTGGCAATTATCGGTGGTGGGCTTACCGGACTCTTTGCCGCCTCTCATTTCGCCGGCCGGTTCCCCCAGTTGAAAATTGCCCTTCTTGAAGCCCGGCGAGTCGGACATGGCGCCTCTGGAACAAACGGGGGCATGATCCTTCCCCAAACCCCAAACGAAAGTTTTGAAATCAGCGACGATGAAACTACCCATAAGTATGTATATGGGATCACTTCCCTGGCTATCAAGGAGTTGCAATCCCTGGTGGCGGCGGAGGGCAACGGCTGCGACCTTATTCTCGACGGGTTTCTCCATACGGTCAGAAAAGCAGAAGATCTCGACTATTATGAGGAGTATGTCGAAAAAGCAAACAGGTTGGGGCTCCCTCTGGAGTTTCTGACGGCAAAAGAAACGGCTGAGGAGATCGGAACCAGCGTTTATTATGGGTCCGTTTATGATCCCAACGGCGGGCAGGTACATCCCATGAAACTCATCCACCTGCTGAAAAGAGCCGTTTTCAAGAAAGGGGTCGCCATCTTTGAAAACAGCCCTGTTTTTTCGATTGAAGAGGGAAAAATCGTGCACCTGACCGTAGGTGAACATCATTACCAGATCAAAGCCGATAACATAATTTTAGCTGCCGACGCCTACACCTCGAAATTGGGCTATTTCAAAAACGGAATTATTCCAATACATTCCCAATGTGCCATCACCAAACCCATCAGCAAAGATAAGCTGTCACAGGCCGGATGGAAGAGTCGATTGCCTTATTTCGACTCCGGAAATGAGCTGTTTCACTTGATTTTGACCCCCGACAATCGCATCTGTATCGGCGGCGGAAATGGCGAGTATTTTTTTAATAATGGCAATCACTACCAAGGGGATTTGAACCGCGTTGCCAACTTGCTTGCCAGAGAACTGTCACGTATCTACCCGGTTTTATACGATATTGGCTTTGAATCCGTGTGGAACGGCATGCTGGGGATGACATCGGACGGAGAGCCGGCCGTCGGGGTCACCGGCCGGCATCAAAACATTTATTACGCCCTGGCCTATAACGGACAGGGGATCGCGATGACTTATCTTTTCGGAAAGATTATGGCCGATATTTTCGAAGGGAAGAAGAGCCGCTGGGAAAACACCCCCTTTCTCTGTCATCCCATACCTTTTGTCCCCCCGGAGCCGCTAAGGTGGATAGGCGCCAAATTCGCTTTATCCTACTACCGACACCTTGATCAAAAATAAATCAAACGCCATCTTCATTGGCATCGTCAGCGGCTCCTCGACGTGTGAACAATACGCCTGCGTCGCCTCTTCCCCGCCGCCTTGATATCATCTTTGATTGGAACCGGAATTACATCTCCACCCTGGTTACCACACCATGAAGTTTCCGGGAGGGGAGCTTGTGAAACTGGACAAAATTCGGCGACAGTTTCTTGATCACACTGAAGACCTGCCAGAGCGGGTTTTTGGTGGCAATATCCTCTACGCCGTAGAAGATGATCTTTTCCTTGACATCGTTTTCCTTCAACAATTTTTCAATATCCACGACCGTCATGTAACCGGCCATGATATTGAGGAGATGGAGTCCGGGAGCGAGATTTTGCTGATAGCGGCTCTCGACGCCAAAGGGCTCTTCGGTCCTGGTTATTGAAACGAAAACGTTGTTTTCGTAGATGATGCTGCTCCCGAGGATGCAGTGGACGATGTAGGGAGGAACAACCATCCCCTGGCGGGTAAAAAAGAGAGCCGTACCGGAGATGTTTCTCCCTTTCCCATAGACCTGCTCATAGCTGATCAGAAAGGTCTCCATATCCAGGGGCATCAATCTCCGGAAGAGCATCTTCTGACCCTTGGTAAAGATAAGCATGATAATGAATGGCACGGAGGCAATAATCAGGGACCAGTAAGCGCCGTGGGGAAGTTTGGTAAAGGTCGAGGCCAAATAGATGAAATCTATCAGGCAGACGGCCAGGGCGATGGGAAGCTTCCATTTGGTGGTATGACAAAAAATCATGATCATCATCAGACTGGTGATCGTCATGGAGCCAGTCACGGCCATTCCGTAGGCCGCCGCCAGATTTGACGATTTCTGGAAGATGGTCATGATGAAGATAACGCTGATCATCAGCGCCCAGTTGACGGCGCCGATATAAATCTGCGATTGCAGCTTCCGGGAGGTATAGTCGATCTTCATCAGCGGCATCAGCCGCGTGGTGATCCCCTGATAGACGATGGAGAAAACGCCGCTGATGATGGCCTGGGAGGCAATTATCGTGGCCACGATCGCCAGGAGGAGAAAGGGGAGATAAAGGAAAGGCGCCTGATTCTGGACCATGCCAAAGAGGTAATTTATCGCCTCGGGGTGCTGAAAGGCGAAAACCCCCTGTCCCATATAATTAATGATCAGGGCTACAGAGACAAAATACCAGGCCCGGAGGATGGGTTTTCTGCCCAGATGACCCATGTCGGCGTAAAGGGCTTCACCACCCGTGGCGCAGAGGATGACCTCGGAAAGAACGAAGAAAGCGGCAAATCCGTGGCGCTGGAAGAAATTTGCGGCATACCAGGGATTAACGGCCTTGATGATATCCGGCATGGTCAGCAGGGAGGTTAGGCCGCACAGGGCGAGGGTGGAAAACCAGATCAGCATGATGGGACCGAAGGCCGCGGCAATGCGGTCCGAACCCCGGGACTGGACGACAAAGAGGCTGATGGTGATGGCGGCGGCGATGACTACGATCGTCTTCTGGCTCAGGCCTTCCAAACCGGGGATGATCAACAATCCTTCGACGGCGGAAAGGATGGAAATGGCCGGGGTAATGACGCCGTCTCCCAGCAATAGGGACACCCCCATGAACGTCAGGATTCCTGCAAAAGCGATGGCGCGGGCCGATTTAAGATGGGAAAGGAGAATTTCCCTGAGCACGATCTCACCGCCCTGACCTTTGCGGGAAAGGCTTGTTGCCAGCCAGGCATATTCGACGGTAACCAGAATCGTCAAGGTCCAGACCACCAGGGACAGGATTCCCAAGACGTTGTCGTAGGTTGGTTTCGTCAGGACAAAAATGACGGTAAGGGTGTAAATCGGGCTGGTGCCAACGTCCCCAAAGACCAGCCCCATGGATTTGATCACACCGCCCCAAAAGGACTCTGTTTCATGTTGTTTCAATAAAATTGTTTCTCACTTTAAATAATATCGATATCAGCGCCATCCATATAGAATCAGAATTACCGTGTCAAATGTTTCTCTACGGATTAGAGTTTGTCCGCAGGAGTAATAACATCTGGAAGGACGGACTTCGATGTTCATATTGAAAACAGCCGGACGTTCTGCTAAGGTACTGTACGACATTAATGATTCGACCTACAAAATGGAGGTAGGAGATCATGTTGAAAAAGATAACATTTTTACTGCCTGTTTTATTTTTGGCACTTACAGTAGGCGGTTGCGGTGGAGGGCAGGACAAGTCGCCCCCGGGGGGGAAGGCAAAATCACCCTCAAACTGGCGTCGATGACGGCAATGGATCACACCTATAACCAGGGGGCGGCACGGTTTATCCAGTCATTGGGCAAGGACGAGGTGGACGCCATCATCAACACGAAATGACCATATCGTGGTTTCCTGATCAAACCCGGAATAATGGAGCCGGAATGAGAGAGAATGAAAATCGCTAAATTGCAAGACCTGACCCCCGTGTTGAAGGAGGTCCAGGAGATTCGCCGGACCGTTGAAGAGATCAAGAAACTCGAAACGGACCGTCTCTTTGAGGAAGGACTATTCCGGACCATCGAAAACAGTTCCCTCATGGGAATCTATGTGGTCCAGGACGGCATCTTCAAGTTCGTCAATCAGCACACCTCCAATTACTGGGGTTATGCCCGGGAAGAACTCCTCGGCATGTCATCCATGTCCATCGTCCATCCCGAAGACCGTCACATCGTCAGGACCTGCTCAATTGACATGATCAAGGGAACCCGCTTCTCCCCTTACGTCTTTAGGACCATCGCCAAGGATGGGAGTATCCACTGGATCACCGAAACGGTTACGACCATCCACTATCAGGGCAAGCGGGCCGTACTCGGCAATTCCATGGACATTACCGAGCAGATCAACGCCCGGAACAAGCTTGCCGAACTTGAGGCCCTCGAGGCGTCTATCCTCGTAGCCATCCCCCACGCCGTTATCGGTCTGAAGAACCGGCGGATCATCTTCGCCAATGAAGGGGTCATCTCGGTTTTCGGCTGGAAGGCCGAGGAACTGATCGGGCAGCGCACCCGGCGCCTCTACCGTACCGATCGGGATTTTAAAGAGATCGCCGCAAAACTCTACACCACCCTGGAAACGGAGCGGACGGTCTCCATAGAGTTTCCCTGCCGCCACAAGGACGGCAAAGACATCGTCTGCATGATCAACGCCTCCCGAATCGGCGAGACCCTGACGGACAAACAGATCGTCATCACCTACGAGGACATCACGGATCGCAAGCAAGCCGATGAGGTGTACAAGACCCTGGCCAACAGCTCCCAGGCGGGGGTCTATGTCGTCCAGAACGGGGCCTTCCAGTTTGTCAACCATCACGCCGCCGCTTACGCCGGCTATAGCGAAGGGGAACTGGTCGGGATGGACTCCATGAGCCTCGTCCATCCCGAAGACCGGGCGACGGTCCGCAAAAATGCCAAGAGCATGCTCTCGGGAAAACGGAAGGCCCCCCACGAGTTCCGGATTATCACCAAAAACGGCGACACCCGCTGGATCATGGAAACGGTCACCATGATCCACTTCCGGGGAGAAATGGCCGTCCTCGGCAACTCCATGGACATCACCGAGCAGATAAGCTCCCGGGAAAAGCTCGAAGCCCTGGAGGCCCTGGAGGCCTCTATCCTGGAGGCCATCCCCCATGCCGTCATCGGCCTGCAGGACCGGCGGATCATCTTTGCCAATGACGGCGTCCAGACCGTCTTCGGCTGGAAGGCCCGGGACCTCATCGGCATGAGCACCCGGGTCCTTTACCGGTCGGACGACGACTACGAAGGGATGGCCAAGGCCCTTTACAGTGCCCTGGAGAAAAAACGTACCGTCACCCTCGAATTTCCCTGCCGCCGCAAGGACGGCCGGAGCATCGACTGTATGGTCACCGCCGCCCGGATCGGGGACAGTCTGCGCGAAAAAAATATCGTCATTACTTATGAGGACATCACGGATCGCAAATTTGCCGCCACGGAGCTGGAAAACTCGCGGATACAATTACGGAATCTCACAGCCCATCTCCAGTCCGTCCGGGAAAAGGAGCGAACCCGCATCGCCCGGGAACTCCACGATGAACTCGGTCAGCTCCTCACCGCCCTCAACACGGAGATCATCCTCCTGGCGAAAAAGATCCCCCCGGAGCTGACATCGCTGGTCGAACGGACCCAGTCCCTCTCCAGTCTGATCGACATGACCATGGAGACTCTCAAGCGGATCTACATGGCCTTGAGGCCGGGAATGCTGGATCATCTGGGACTGACGGCCGCTATCGGCTGGCAGGCGCAGGAATTTGAAAAACGCACCGGCATCCGCTGCCAGGTCATCTTTGCCCCGGAAGACATCGTCCTCGATCCCGATCTGACGACGTCCCTGTTCCGTATCTTTCAGGAAACCCTGACCAATATCTCCCGTCACGCCGAGGCCTCCCGGGTCAGCGCATCCTTGAAGGCCACGGGCAGGAAGATCCAGCTTACGGTCAAAGACAACGGCAAGGGAATCACCCTGGAACAAATGACCAAACCCAATTCCTTCGGGCTCCTGGGCATCCGGGAACGGGCGGAATACTGGGGAGGAGAAGTGACCATCAAAGGGAAACCCGGGGAGGGAACGACGGTCAGCGTCACCATTCCCCTGCTCAAAAAAGGAGACGCATCATGAAGAAGATCAAGATTCTAATCGCCGATGACCATCCCATTGTCCGGGCTGGGTTCAAGCAGGTCATTTCCGACACCCAGGATATGACCGTCGCCGATGAAGCGGAAAACGGCCAGGAGGTCCTGAATCTGATCAGGAAAAAGGATTACGACATCGTCCTTCTCGACATCTCCATGCCGGGCAGGAACGGGCTGGAAGTCCTCAAAGACCTGAAGGTGGAAAAACCCAAACTCCCCGTGATGATTCTGAGCATTTACCCCGAAGAGCAATACGCCATCCGGGCACTCCGGGCGGGAGCTTCCGGTTACATGACCAAGGCCAGCGCCCCCAATGAACTCATCGCCGCCATTCGCAAGATCTCTCAGGGAGGCAAATATATCAGCTCGTCCCTTGCGGAAAAACTTACTGATTACCTGGGTGAGGACGCCTCCAAACCCGTCCACGAAAAGCTTTCCGACCGGGAATACCAGGTAATGCTTATGATCGCTTCCGGAAAGACCGTCACCGACATCGCCGATCAGCTTTGCCTGAGCGTTAAGACGATCAGCACCTACCGGAGTCACATCATCGACAAAATGCGGCTGAAAAACAATGCCGAAATTACTCTCTACGCCGTCCAGAATAAACTCATAGAATGAAGCACCCTATGGTAAAAACGTAAGAGATCTGCGTAGTAATAATGAGATACGAGGCGGGCTCAATGGGCAGAACCAGGGTAGCGACGGCACATATCTGTTGACACAAGACGCCTATTTACCTTATAGTTCCCCACAGTCAGGGAAAACTATATTAGACAAGCGATGGATCAAACGGGAGACGCTCCCCAACAAAAAAAGGAGGTATCATTTATGAAGCGTGCACTAGGGTTGGTTGTTATGGTTATGGTAATGTGTTTTTTAATTTCCGGTCCGGCCTTCAGCCAGGATAAGCCGGACGCTACTCTCAAGCTCTCACAGGGGCAGGTTGCTGTCGGCATCGGCTATAGCTGGGGAAAGGGCGTTTTAACCTTTCAGGGGAAAAACTATCCCTTCAAGATTAGAGGGCTATCTGTAGTTGATGTGGGTATCAGCAGAGCGGATGCAAGCGGCAATGTCTTTGGCCTGAAAAATCTCAAAGACTTTAACGGGACCTACACCACCGGCTCGGCAGAGGCCACGCTTGCGGGAGGCGCCGGCGGCACCACGATGAAGAATCAGAACGGGGTTCTAATCAAGCTCGTTTCCACAACGCAGGGGGTCAATTTAAAGCTCGCCCTGGAAGGCGTAAAGCTGACACTGACAAAATAATTCTGCGACACCCAAAAATCCATGCACCCGGCCTCCCTTTCGAGGGGCAGGCCGGGTGTTTCATTTCCCCCTTCAAGAGAAGTCGGAACGACCGTCTTTACGAGCCTTTTTCCCCCTCCCCTTCAAAGACCGCCGCTATCCCCATCTTAGAAACTCAGTTGCACGGACACCCCACCCACCAGGTAGGCGTTCTGACGGTCGACAAAGGTCGTATCCTGCTGCATGCTCCTACTCTTCATGTCATATTTAGCATCATCGCCCATGGGGAAGACATAAGAGAGCTGGGGTGTAATCGTAAGATACGAAGTCGGCTTGATGGGGAGGTTTAACGAAACTACGGCGTCGTGGAAATTATTGTACCGGTCGTTCTTCGATCCATCCGCCTTTCTATCCGTTCCGTCGCTGTTGACCTTCAGGCGGTTGTCATCCTGACTGATGAGATAACTCCCTGAGGCGGCAAGGTTCACCCCGACGACTTTGTTGATCTCGAAGGTGTGGGACAGACCCAGCAAGACATACCAGATCTGGGTGCTGTCAAAGGACCGCGCCACCTTGAGGTTGGGAGAAAGAATCGTGTTCAAACCCAGGGACAGGGAAAACTCCTGGTCATCCTTCTGGTCCGGTCCCGCACCGGTGTTGTCCGAGTTCCAGTAGGCGGCGTTTCCGAAATAGGCATAGGCAACCCCTGTATTCACGATCCCGAAGGACCGATTGTAAGCAATGGTCAAATCCGTCTCCGTCCAGTTCTGCCTTTTGTCTCCCCTGTAGGTTGACGTCTCGGCGAGATAGGGCCGCGTATCCAGATTTCCCCAGATATTGAGGGAAAAACCCTTGTAACCAAGCACAATCTGGGGCTGAATGACAATGCTGTTGCGGGACAGTTCATCGCCTTTGGAAATATAAGCGCTCAGGACGCTGACCGTCAAATCGGTCGTCGGCCTTACTTCCTCAGCTTTTTGTTCTACCTTTTTTGTCCCTTCCGCAGGCATTTCCTCTGCGGCAACCGCAGCTACCGCACCAATCAATAACAAAAACAATGACAAAACCACTGCTGTAGTTTTCTTGAATCTCATCATAACCATCCTTTTTTACCTGTTCATTCCCGGCGTCTTTCAACAACCTGAATGCTCGCCATATAACCGATTTAGAACTAAAAATAAAGTGGGGATACAAAGGGATGGACATATACGATGAACGGCGTTCAGGGCCTGGTGGACCGGCTCTCAATTTTCGCTTGACCTTTACGGCAGTAAACGGCAATAAACAGCGCCGGTGGTAAACTCATTTTCGACGCAGCGTCGCCCCGGGGCCGAGCAACGAAAGGTCAAACGGAGCGGTAGGGCTCTTCGCAAAACCATGATTGCGCCGGATCTGAAAACCGTTATAAACGCGATGTGAATGGAAGAAGAGCAGCTAGAAGTCGGGGGAGGGATCCTTGCGAAAATGACCGATAAAAGTTCTCATA
>Ga0172379_10002923_pt1 | contig 28588 bp, 22 predicted proteins | sample GrowelOW334metaG_FD_119756 | JGI IMG/M metagenome (GOLD analysis project Ga0172379, IMG submission 119756) | Groundwater microbial communities from an aquifer near a municipal landfill in Southern Ontario, Canada - Groundwater well OW334 metaG | ecosystem: Environmental > Aquatic > Deep...
CTCACATACTCCCTGCGGGAGAATTCTGGATTCAGGAATGGAGACCGACAAGGAAATACACGGAAAAATATTGCCCTGTCAGCTAATACATGCTCGTATGGCTATCTGAATGGGCGACACTGCCGACCAATCATGCCATTTCTAATAGGCGTGAGAAATGCGGGCTAGGTCCTCGGATTTCCATCCAAACCATTTCTCGCTATTGGGACTTTTATATTTTATGCATCCTTCGACATCCATTACGCCTATTACATCTGAAATATTGGATATCATGATATTCTGCCTTGTCTCGCTATTACGTATGCTTCTATTCGCGTCGAACAGCTTGAAGGCCATCTTTATCGAAGCATCGAGGACAGTAATCGATGAGGTCTTTACAACATACCCGTAGGAGGTGATCCTTTCAGTTTTCTCTACTATCTCACGTTCGCTATGGCTCGAGAGAAAGACAATAGGTACATCATGTGTTTTTAGTATTGATTCTGCCACTTGAGTCCCATCCATCCCCGGACCAAGATTGATATCCATAAGGATAAGATCTATACCGGGAATATTATTGACGAACTCAATTGCCTTTTCCCCATTGGTTACGGTCAGGACAGAATAACCATATTTTTCAAGGGCCAGCTTCTCGGACAAAACCAGTATTGCATCATCCTCAACAAGGAGGATGGTCTTCTGCCTTACAATGTTCACGTATAGCCACCTAGGAAAAAAGGGATTCACAGCTTAGTTTAGGAAAAGATTGCATCCGAAAGAAAGTCTATCCCCGGTTGGACTGACTGTCAAATACAGCGATTAACCAAAATACACCTGAAACATCTGCCAGACGGACCATGCTTCAAAGCCTATGACATGAAATCGCTGCCCGAATTTTGAGAATGACACAAATTCTTATTCCGATTCCAGCAACTCTTCCCAGGAGGAGGGCTCCAGGACGTCCTTGTCGATTTCGGCAAAGATCTGGGCTTCGAAGCGGCGATCGGGATAGAGGCTGCCCCGGGTGTTCAGGAAGGCGAGGTTGGTAGAGGATGAGCGCACCATGCTTTGGGGATCCCGGGAAAGGGCGTCCCAGGCGCGGGCTGATTCGGCGTACAGGGCGAGGGCGCGGGATCGGTAGCGTACGTCGCCGGTGCGATCGGTGAGCTCTTCGAGGGTTACACCCAGATTGTTTCGTGCCCGCATGATGCGTTCCGCCAGTTCGTTGTGCTCCGGCTTTTCGTTGGGGAGCAGGACAGGGAAACGGGACCTTTCGGTTTCGAGCAGGTCCAGCAATCGATTATAATACCCCTGTGCGGCGTTCAGGTCTCCCCTACGGAAAAAGACGTTGCCCAAGGAGAATAGCAGGCGGCGATTAAGGGACAGATCGGCGGCAGCGGAGAAGAATGATTCGGCAGCCTCAGCCCAATTGTCCTGGGCGTAGGCAGCATAACCGATGCGGTAACGTATTTCCGGAGGTGCCCAGCCAAGCTCCTCGGCACGACGATAGTTCATCACCGCCGTGTTCAGATCGCCGGATGTGAAATACTCGATGTCGCCAAGATCAGCGTACAGGCGGCCGAATTCGGGTTTGGTTCCCAACAAGCGCCTTCGGACTGCATCCTCGTACAGGCGGATACCTTCGCCCAGACGTTCCTGCGCCAGTAGGAATTCCTTTTCTGCGACGTAGAGCCGGGCAGAGCGGCGGTGCGAGTCCACCCGGTAAGCCACGCGCCGGGCGGAAAGCTCGGGAGCCTTGGCGAAGGCTTCTATCGCGTAGGAGATGGCACTCTGCTCCTCGGCAGGGCTGCCGAAGGTTTCAAAGTAGCGTGCCAGGTGATAGAAGGATTCGGGGTGCTCCGGGTCGCGCCGTATCGCTTCCCTCAGCAGGGAGCGGATGTTGTCTATCTTGGAAAGGCTCGGGTCGGGTACGCCATCCGGCTCGGCTGTTTTCTTATCAAGAAGGAAGCCCCCGAGCTCGGCCAGGCTGGCTCCCGCAATTTTCCTTTTTTGCGACGAAAGGAAATGGGTCTGGAGGGGGAGCACCTCGGCCAACTGGTCGGTCCGGATGAAATAAAGCAGCATCCGTTCCAGGTACTCGTCGCGACGGCCATACACGCCCATCAACCGGGCGTACGCACTGCGGGCATCCTCGTATCGGGCGGGATCGATTTCGCCCCAGGCAAGGTGATTGTCGCCAAGGGCCAGCAGGCCATCCTTGTCGTCGGGCTTATAATCCAGAATCTCGCGTCGGATCAATCGGTCGGCTTTTTCATAATTACGAAGAACCCTGGATTCCATTCCGGCGTAATCAAGCACGCCCTTCTTGTCACGGGGATAATTCCGCAGCAAGAGATCGTATTTCTCTTCCGCCATCAGATACTGCCGTGCGGTAGCGAAGGATTCAGCGTAGGTATAGAACCAACCCTTGATCCTCCACACTTTCAAGGCCTCGACAAAACGCTCGTTCGCACGGCCATAATCACCCGCGATTATACGATCGTGACCCTGCTTGTACAGGCTGTTCGCCCGTAGCGGCCTGTAGACAAAATTAAAACCCAGATACGCCACGAGGGTGCTCGCAGCGGCGGCTAAAAGGAAGGTACGCAGTACGGGCAGGATGGTATGGACGAAAATGTACGAGAATCTGCGCTTTTCGGCTTCCAGTTCCTCGCCGGTACGCTTCTCGAAGCCCCGCGGAATGGCAATGATACGGCCGATAAGTTTGCCCGTAAGGGACGCCATTTCCTTGGGAGCGGTACCCTGGACCAAGCCCTTGACGAGGGCTGCCATCTGATCCGGTGCAACCGCACGCTCCGCGATCAACTCCTCACAAGCGAGCCGCAGGTTGAGTGGATAGCTGGAAAGGGTTTCCTGCAAGCGGCCAAGATCCAATTCCGAGAGCTCGATTTCTTCTACCTGTGCGGCTGTAGCTTTCGATCCCGGTCTTCGTTGTGCCTTTCCGGAAGCTGCTTTTGCGGAACCGAAAACGTCGTCTATGCCTTCCAGGGAAAAATCTTCCAGCTTGCCGAAACCTTCCTCGCCCTTCTCGCCGGCAGCCGTATCGTCGTTTACCCCGAAACCGGAGGCCAGAAAATTATCGTCCAGACTGAAGGTATCGAATGAATCGAGGGGGGCCGATTCATCATCCCCGCCCCCCATGTCACCGAACACATCGTCGACACCACCGCCGACATCAAGGCCTGTAGCCGAAAAATCGGTTCCCGGAGTGACCTTTGGAGTCGGCTCCCCAGGCGAGAAATCCGGGATGGCGAAATCGGAATCATCAAATCCGGCAGTGATGGCTTCAGTACCCCCAGAAGGCAGGACTCCCGGTTCTGCCGGACTTTCCTCGGCAAACAGGGAAAAGGCTTCGGAATCGGCCTCCGGTTCCTCGGCACTTTCGATTTCCTCGAAATCCTTTACTTCATCGGAGTTGCTTGCGTCTGAACCACCTTCGATGCCGATTTTATCCAGATCACCCAGAAAGTCGGATTCTTCGAGGGCCAGTCCTTCCATGGAAGAAAAATCATCGGCAGGCAATTCTGCAATTTCGAAGGGTTCGGCCGCTTCCGTTTCTTCCGTTGTCTCAGCCGGAACATTCTCTGCCTCAAGGTCCGCACCCAACGGGCTCTGGCCAAAATCCGCGAAATCACCCAAGTCGAAGCCATCTGCCTCACCGGCTTCAGTCCCGCCGGTATCCAACGATTCCGTTTCGCCAAATGCTTCCGGCCCAATCGTAAAAAGCTCTTCGGCTAAGGGCTCCTCCGCTGGGGGAGCAGCCTCGTCGCCCGCAGCACGCCCGGCTTCCACTTCATCCGCAAAACCGGCCAAAAGGTCCGAAGGCAGACCAAAATCCTCTTCGGCCTGAGCAGGTGCGGTATCGATAAAGGAGGGAGTTTCGGTTTCAAGGTCGAGATCCAAGTCAAAGGGAAGTGCGTCTGCGGTTTCGGCCCCCGCTTCCTTAGTAAGCCCGGGAGTAAGCTGAGGAAAGACTTCAGGGCTGGTTTCCTCAACCTCACCTTGGTCCGGAAAGACATCCAAGTCTACGATGGGCTCCCCTTCGGGAGCATCGGAAGAGTCTGGAGGGTTCTCAGGAATCGAGTCCAGGAAGGCTCCGAAATCGAAGGAATCCGCTTCGGTTGGGGTTGCCGGTTCTGCCGGGAATTCGGTGTCGCCCACTTCCAGCAAGGAGGCCAGATCGGCGTCCATACCCTGTTCGGGCATGGGCAAATCCTCGTATGGTTCACCTAGGGAAGCGAGCGTCGAGGGTTCCCCGCCGAGATTGCGGAAGGATGTTTTGAAGCGTTCCAGATCTTCAATCGCGGGCATGATGTTCCTTATAAAGCATCGGCGCGAGGTGGACCGCCCCTGAGCATATTCCCGTCAAGATATTGACCCATCGGCCGATGATTGTAAAGAACCGTATGAAACGCTTATCATTTTTCATCGCCTTCGCAGCTTTCGTCATGTCCGTGGGCGCGCTGGAATTCGATTCCATCCGCTTCAACGACTATCTCATGGCGATTTCCGGGCCCAGGGCGCCGGAACTGTTCGAAGATGCGGTCATATTTACCGCCTCCGGAGCTGCCCGACGGGTAGGCATATCCTTTGCGCACGAAAATTTCTCCCGCGTCCACTGGTTCCGCAAACTGGCTTCCCCCACAGCGGATAAAAAGGAAAGTGGAGTTCTTTTCATCGCCTACGAATTCCCCCCCACCCTCGATACCTTGGAATACCGCCTCATAGTCGATGGTCTGTGGACCACCGATCCGTGGAACCCCGTCAAACGCATGAACGCCGCCGACGGTATAGGGCGTTCCATTGTAGCACTTCCCCAACCTGCGGAATCCATCGCCGAAAACACCAGCAGCAAGGGAACCCTGACCTTCCGTTTCGAAGCCGTACCAAGTGAGGATATCTCGGTGGCGGGTACTTTCAACGATTGGGATCCCTTCATGTATGAGTTGAGGGAAACCAGCCCGGGGCGTTATCGCCTGGACCTGCCCGTTCCGCCGGGAACCTACCTGTACGCCTACTACTACAGGGGAGAACGCATACTGGACCCCTTCAACCAACGAAAAGTATATACCAGAGACGGTAAGACCGCATCGCAGGTAACGGTTCAATAGCACCCCATAGAATCGGTCAAGAAAAACGCCCCCGTCGCAGAGATAAGCGAAGTTACGGAATAGTTATTTTTCCAGTCATAACCAGCCGCCTGGAAATCAGCAAAACAGTCTGATGGGGTGGCAGGTTTGGACCGGAATACTCAATCAAGGTCCTCGGTTAACCGGAATGATAATCCCGCCTCTTCCATGACGAGAGTCGCCGCAGTTCCTCCAATAAGCACATAACTTTTTTCTAATCCCGCGAATCGTTCCTTGAAAAGCTCAAGCCCTTTTACCATTCCATTTTCTCCATCATGTCGGACAGGGCTTGCTGAACCCGCTCATCGTCCTCATCCTTCAGGCTCAAGTACAAGGAAAGTACATCAACCGAATTCCCGGTAGCAAAGAATTGGGGATCATAACTCCAAAGCTCGATCTCACATGTACCGTCGCCCACCTTAGGGTACTCAATACACTCCTTGGAGATCGATTGGGTGAGTTTGTTGGCCGCATGCATCACAAATACCGGGCGGTCAGGGGTTGCAAGCATTGAGCGTCCTGAGAGTGCGGTCATGCCTGCCATAAGAAAGCCTTCCACATCGATTTTGCCTGAATCGACGATGATTCTCTGCCTTACTGGATTTTACATCACCGTGCGAGCTGTATGCCAGAGTGTCTCCCATAATTCCAGGAAGGCCGTACGCCGTTCCTTGCCTCTAGATCGTCGTTCTGCCAGCCCCAAAGCCTCAAGCTCGTCCAATGCCCATCCCATGGTCATCTTTGAATACCCGAATTCCTTGGCAAGCACGGTCGGTCTTTTCAATTCAGGATCATGTGTATATAGGGTTGCAAGAACAAGAATTTGGGCAGCCGGGCTCAAGTTAGTGGGCTTGGGACCTGGCCTTGAAAATAATTCCCTAAAATCGATACCGACCATCTGGAGATACAGCTGTTTTCCAGGTACGATGAAGGGAATCTTGGCCGCTACAAGCCGGGACCTGTCCACAGATACAAGCATGGCCGCGATGTAAATAACTTCCCATTTCCAACGAACCCCAAGCTGCGCACGGTGTTTGGCAATCAGGGCAGGTGTATTCCGTTCAGCTCCACGGTCGATCATGAGGAGACAGGGATGTGTAAGTATCTCCGTCTTTTCGATGTCATACAATTCTCGAAGGTATAGTGGTATTTGAGAAAGTTACGTCCAAGGATCGATTTTGAGGGAAATACCGAGTACATCCTGAACATAGACGCTTAAGGTAGAGTTCTTCATGGCTTCGATAGTCTCGGTAACATAATAATCTAATAGTAACATTACATATGATACTATTTAATATGAATGATACTATATTTTTCAATAAGTTAACAACTTACACTCTGCACGGACGACTACCCTGCCCAAAGCCCAAGGAAGTCCGGAAGCACCTCTACTCGAAGCTTGGAAGGATATTCAACTGTCGATCTCAAAAAATGCATTAGATCATACAGGTTGAAAGGGCCAGGACACAGGCAATGGTAGGATTCGTCTTCCAGCCCGCGCCCGACCACTTCCGCACAGGACGATCGAGTCCAACGCTTGGACTTGGACGCAAAAAAGCCGCCCAAAAAGGGCGGCTTTTGACTTAACCATAGCAGGGGTAGGACTCGAACCTACGACCTCCGGGTTATGAGCCCGACGAGCTGCCAACTGCTCTACCCTGCGTCGTGTTGGGATACTATACAGAGGGCGAGTAATCGTGTCAACCACTTCGTATCAATCCTAGGCAGATAAGGATTTGCTTTCGGGACCCAAGGCCAGGACAAGCGCTGCGAAGGCCAGGATGATGGGGACGGCTATGGGGAACCCGGAGGCCAGCAGGACCAAATCGTATGAGCCGTGCACCAGCAAGGCAAAGGCGAAACGGCCGGCAGCTGGCAAAGCGGACGTATGGACTGCCCGACCCAGCCATACGCCGCAGGCGGCATGTAGGGGGGCGGCGGTAAAGGCGCGGATGAAGGCTATGCCGGGGTCGGCAGAGGCGTAGGAGATGGTTTCGAAAAGGGCAAAGCCCAGACTTACAGTCAAACCCGCCAGTACCGCGTTGCGTACCCCACCAAGGCGCTGGCGGACCAGGAACAAGGCCAGATACTTACCGGACTCCTCGACGAGGGCTGTGACGATAAAAGCCCTGAATAAGAGGCTGGAGAGCGGCGTTTCGGGCAGGGTAAGCAGGGATTGCACGACGAGTACAGGGAGTACCGCGCAAACACCGGCGGTCGCGGCGAGCAGGAAGCGATTGAAACCAAAATCGGCACCCCATTTATTGGCAAAGAGGAATACCGCAAGCAGTGGCAATGCCGATACCGCGAATAAGAAAGAAACGAGCAGGGCGGTTTTCATGTCAGGTTGACGGCAAGACAAAAACGCATAAACATGGCATATTCCCCGTGTCCGCATACTACCTAGCTTGGAGTTCTTGGTCTATGGTCGAGTCCGGTCAGAAACGCGTCGTTGTCCTCGTCGGTCCCAAACATTCGGGGAAAAGCAGCGTGGGACGAGCCCTGGCAAGACTAGCCCACACTACTCTGTTCGATCTGGATGACCTGATCCGGAAGCGAACCGGAAAATCCCCTCGGGAATTGTACCTGGAAAGCCCCGAACATTTTCGGACGGAAGAAGCCGCCGCAGCCCGACAACTCGCCCAGCAGGCAGAAGAAAACAAACCCGGCACCTTTATCATAGCAGCCGGAGGGGGACTGTCGGACAATCCGGAGGCGCTGGAAACACTTTCCGTAGTGGGTCGCCTTGTTTACCTTGAGGTGAGTGCGGAGACAGCCTGGAATCGAATTGCCATATCCGCGGCCAAGAATGGAGAACTCCCCCCCTTCCTCCGTTCCGAAAATCCGCAGGAAACGCACCGGGTGCTGCACGAAAAGCGGGCGCTTGCGTACAGTGCCAGAGCCGACATCCGGGTGGATGCCGGTACAGGTAGACCGAAAGAGATCGCTTCCCGTCTTTTTTACGAATTAAAGCTGGACAATCGAGCTTGACCGATCCGGTTCCTCGGATATACTGGTAGGAGATATGGACAGCGAACGGATATTGATCGTAGAAGACGAAAAGATCATCGCCTTGGACCTTCAACGGCGGCTTGAGCGATTCGGCTATTCTATTTGCGATACAGCCGCGGAGGGCGAGGAAGCCGTCCGTAAAGCAAGGGAACACCGCCCCGACATCATCCTCATGGATATCATGCTCGCAGGAGCTGTGGACGGCATAGAAGCCGCCAAGGTCATCAAACGCGAACTCCAGATTCCTGTCATTTTCCTGACTGCCTACGCCGACGAGCGTACCCTCGAACGGGCCAAGGAAGCGGAACCATTCGGATACATCCTTAAGCCCTTCAAGGAACGCGAACTTTACACTACTATCGACATAGCCATATACAAATACAAGATAGACAAGAAATTAAAGCAACAGGAACGCCTTTTTTCCGCCATATTGCACAGCGTCCACGACGGCATAGTCGCTACAGGCATGAATACCGAAATCCTGTTCATGAACCCCATAGCCGAAAAGATGTGCGGCTGGAACGAAAACGATGCCCAGGGTAAGACCGCGACGACAGTCTTGTCGCTTATCGACGCCAGGACGCTGGCCTCGCTCATCCCCGAGGGCTTGCCCACCGGGGAACACCCCGTTTTTTTCCGGGATGCGGTAATGAAGAGCCGACACGGCCAAACCTTTACCATCGATGGTTCCATCACGAAAATCCACCAGGTGGAGAACGAGACCGAAGGCTACGTGCTGGCATTCAGGGATATAAGCGAACTAAAGCGCATGTCGGCCACCATAGACTACCAGGCAAGCCACGACTCCCTGACTGGCCTGTCGAACCGTGAGGAATTCTCGCTTAGGCTTACCGAATTGCTGGAAGATTTAAAGCGGAACAGCGGACGGCATACCCTGATAGAACTGGACGTGGACCGTTTCAAAGTCGTCAACGATACCTGCGGATCGGTGGCCGGGGACGAACTGCTTCGCCAGGTAGCGAATTTCATACAGTCCCTGACGCAGCGACACGACATTTCAGCCCGGATAGGCGGCGACGAATTCGGCGTCATCCTGCGGGACTGCTCGCTGGAAGATTCCATGCATGTCGCGCAACGCTTACAGGATGCCATTCAGAGCCATAAATTCATCTGGCAGAAAAGCCTGTTTCCCATCACCCTGAGCATAGGCATTGTACCATTGACCGAGGCGGATATCGAAATTCACGCCGTGCTCGCCGCTGCGGACGATGCCTGCTATATAGCCAAGGAAGAGGGCGGTGGCCGCATCAGCGTCTTCCAGCGCACCGCCGAGAAATACGTGCTGCGCCGTGGCCAGATGGAATGGATAGGCAAGATCAACGAAGCCTTGGAAAAAAACCGCTTCCGCCTGTGGCACCAGCTTATAGAACCCCTCAATCCGGACAGCGACTCAAAGCCCAAGGCCGAAGTCCTCATCCGCATGGAAGCGGAAGATGGTTCTATCATCGGTCCTGGATCTTTCATCCCCTCAGCAGAACGTTATGGACTGATGACCTCCATTGACCGCTGGGTGCTTGAAAACACCACAATCGCCTGGAACAGACTTAAAAAGGCCGGCCACCCCCTGGCAGACCGTGTGTTTACGGTGAACCTCTCGGGTCCCACGCTTCTGGATGAGTCCTTTATCGATTTTGTAATGATGACTTTCAAGACCCACAACGCTACTCCGAGTGCATTCTGCTTCGAAATAACCGAAACCTCGGCGATACAGAACCTTTCCTATGCGTCCCGCTTCATAGGCAAGCTTAAGGAAGTCGGGTTCACCTTCTCCCTGGACGACTTCGGCTCCGGGTTCTCATCGTTCAACTACCTCAAAAACCTTCCGGTCGATTATCTGAAGATTGACGGTTCCATCGTTCAAACCATAGACGAAAGCCTGGTCAATTACACCATGGTCGAATCCATCAATTCCATGGGTCACGTCCTGGGACTGAAAACCGTAGGAGAATACGCCAGGAACGAAGGGGTCGTGGAAAAACTGCGGCGCATCGGCGTGGATTATGGCCAGGGCTATGCCCTTGCCGAGCCCCGCCCGATCCCCTGAGGCTTTGATCTCCTGAACATCTAAATCGATAACGATTCTTAAACAATCGCTTGTATTATGCCGTCACCCCTTCTACACTTCGATCAATACGAATTTCGATCTAAACAGGTAACAAATGATGAATAAATGTTCGCTGGCCTTGGCCCAATGGGATCTGGCCGTCAACCTAAGTGTTCTTAGCGATGAACGGGAAGCCATGCACGCGGTCGCACAAGCCCTTGAGTCGGGCTTCGAGGATAGTGGTTGCACGGTTCTGCTCCAGCAGGGCACCCATGCAATACTGGAAACCACTGGCCATTACTCCAGATTGACCCAAGCCGCCGCCCTGGACGTTCCCTTCATCCATGAAACCGGAATCTCCATCTACCTGGAACCTGTGATGGATGGGCAAGGCAGGATGGGCAAGCTTGTTCTGGTTATGAAGCAGGCAGACTACATGCATGCCGAGCCGGATACCGCGCTAAGGCAAATAGCCTTGGTACTCGCTGCAACCCTGCGCCGTATCGAGTCCGCGAAAAACCTGCATACATCGATCAGGGATCACGACCTGTTGCAGAGGGAAGTCCGCCACCGTATCCGGAACAGCCTGCAACTCATAAAACGGACGGTGCCCTTTTTGGTGGGGATGGAAGCGAAAATATCCAGCCAGGCATCCCGGGATTTGGACAGCAGGCTCTGCGCGCTCGCCTCCATACACGAACTGTTGGGCTGGACAGGGTCGAACGTTCCCGTTTCAGCTGAAAATTACTTCCTCCAACTCTCCGAATCGTTGGGAAGGATAACAGTAAACGGTCTGGGTACGCTCATAATCCACTACGATGGTGATGTGGACGTGGAACTCTCGTCAGACCGGGCGGCTACTATGGGTTTGATCGTAAACGAGCTGGTCATGAATACCGTCAAACACGCAAAACCGATGAGCGTGCGGATGGATCTGCGCGTGCACCTTGCAGGAAATTTATTGATACTCTCGTATAAGGAAAGCCACGAGGCTTCCTTATACGAGGTCGGAAAGGAGTCATTCCCGACCGCACGCGATGCAGGCGGCAACGGGTTATCGTTGATCAAGGAATTGCTCATTCGCGGCAAGGGCATCCGGGTGCAGGACACGGGTGATTTCCTGCGCTTCGAGGCGCACTTCCCGCTGGAAACACGCCCCTTTACGAAGCTTTCCAGACCCGTTCCCCGCTTGTCCTGAAAGCCCGTTCGCTACTGCTCGTCCCCCAGGCAGGTGCCTACAGATCGGGCCGAATCGATCATATAATGGTCTACCGGCACGGTCTTTACGCGCCCGGCAGGTTCCGACAGATCCACGGCGCCCACCTCGGTTCCCTTGATGGCCACCATTTTCCCGTAGTCTCCCCGGGCGAGAAGGTCTGCGGCGGCAGTCCCCAAGGAGGTGGCAAGGACCCTGTCCCAAGGACTGGGGATACCTCCACGCTGAAGATAGCCCAAAACCGTCACCCGCGTTTCCATGCCCGTCCCGGCCTCGATCTCGCGGGCTACACGATACCCGACAGATGGGCTGGCGGTCTTTTCGCGGTGCTTCCTGCGGCCTTTTTTATCCATCTGGGCTTCCTGCTTTGAAATGACCCCTTCCGCCACGACGACGATGGAGAAACTCTTGCCATCCCGTGCGCGCTGTAGCAGATGCCTTGCGATAGCATCGATGTCGTAGGGAATTTCCGGGATGAGAATGACATCGCCTCCTCCCGCAACACCGGCGTACAGGGAAAGCCAGCCGGCCTTGTGCCCCATGAGTTCGATTACCATTATGCGGTTATGGCTGTGGGCGGTTGAATGCAGGCGGTCAATGGCCTCCGTCGCGATGGTAACTGCTGAATGGAAACCGAAGGTCATGTCGGTACCGACTATGTCGTTGTCGATGGTCTTGGGCAGGCCGATGACGTTGAGGCCTTCCTTGGCCAGCAGGTAGCCGGTGGTATTTGTACCGTTTCCGCCAAGCACGACCAGGCAGTCCAGATTGAGCTTGCGGTAGTTGTCCTTGATCACCTCGACCTTGTCCATGCCGATCTCGGCGTCCGTCTCCTTGTCCCGCTCCTTGAAAGGCTTCTCCCTGCTGGTGCCCAGTATGGTGCCACCCCGGGTGAGTATGCCGGAGAAGTCTTCCGGCCTGAGCAGGCGCGCATCCCGGTCGATAAGTCCCCGATACCCGTTGGCTATTCCGAGAATGGTCATGTTGTAACGGTCGTGGGCAGCCCGGCACACACCCCGGATGGCTGCGTTCAGACCAGGGCAATCTCCACCGGACGTGAGTATGCCAAAAGTCTTTGTGACGCTCTTGGTCGTGGTTTCCATTTATGTGCCTCCGCAGCCAGTATAAGCTGATTTGTCGTCTTTTCAAAAGCCTTCGTATCGGGTACGGTTCGGGAATGATAGTTTCCGTCCGCCTTCGTCTGTTGCCGGTTTTCTTCTTGTGTGTCGCCTTCAGCATCCAGGCGCAAAGCTACCCGGATAGGAGCGCGGCGTGGACCGCGTTGGCGGGTACGATCGACGGCCTGTACGGTATTAGCGGGGAAGGCAACGCCGTTCCACTTTGGAAGGACGGAGAAGTCCGAAAAATCCTGCAAAGCGGAAACAATTACTACACGGTAGGCAGCCGTGGGATCAATTTCTCCTCCGATTTGCTGAATTGGGAAGCTCGAAACGACGGTCTTCCCATCAAGGTGCTCAAAAGCTACGACGGCATCAATAAATCCTTCAACAGGATCCCCCAGGAGATCAAGGACCTGGAAGCGGATCCATCCCAGCCACTTACGCTGGTGATGGCGGTGAAGGATGCGGTATTCCTGACCAGGGACGGCGGTAAATCCTGGAAGGATTTGGGTTGTCCGGTCAGGACCAACGGGCTGAAAGCGGTGGCGGTGGCGTCCCTTCCCCAGACCGTCGTCTTCGTATCCCATGCCATTTACGGTGTCCATTATCTGGAAGCCGACAAGAAAGGTGCCCGTTGGACCGAACTGAATACCGGCCTGGCCAAGCTGGAGACTACGGATAATCCCGATGAGGTTTCGGACCTGCTCGTAACTGGTACTGATTCCGCTGGGAGGCCGGAAATCTGGGCTGCCCAAAGTTTCAAAGCCCGCATCTACCGCCTGGACTGGGAGGCGAAGGCCTTTATGGAACAGTGGTCGGACGGGATGGATTTTGGCACCGTAGAATCCCTCGATGCAGGGAATGGAATCCTGCGTTTCATCCGGGAAGACGGTATCCATGAAATGCTGAAAGGAACGGCGGAAACCACCGCACGGATGGATCTGGATGCCGCCTTACTTCGGGTTTCGACCGCAATCGGATCGGCCATCAATTGTATCATACTTGATCCGTCCGGGCCCGAGAGCGGAAAAGTCCGGCTCTCCGAGCTGTGGCTCCTGCCTGCGGGATCACCCTCCACCCTTCCCCTTACCTTCCTGGCCGGGTACCAGGCGCCGAATCCGCGCCTTGCGGCCTCCAGGGGAAAGGAGGGCCTGTACCTGCCCGTGAACCATGCCGCAACACCCAAGTTATTGGCACCCTACCTGGAGACCATCAGCAAACGCGGACTGGATATGGTCGTCATCGACATGAAGGACGATTATGGGCGCCTGCGCTTTACCCCGCAGGATCAGGAACTTGCGAAAAAAGGGCGTGTTTTCAACCCCATCGACCTGGAAAGCCTGGTGACCACCATGAAGGCTCGCAACATCTGGCTTGTCGCGCGTATTGTGGTGTTCAAGGACCCGGAGCTGGCAAAATATGGCGATGGACGCTATGCAGTCTGGGATGCGGGGAAGAACCAGAGCTGGTCCGGGTACTACACGACGAAGAAGAAAAAGGAACCCGATCACTTGGCAATGCCTGGCACCGTGCAGGTGGATGAATATGAAACCGTCACAACCGTGTACGATGAACGCTGGGTGGACCCTTACTCCGAAGAAGTCTGGCAATACACGATAGAAGTGTGCAGGGAACTGGTAGCCCGGGGTTTTGACGAGATCCAGTTCGACTACATCCGCTTTCCCACCGACGGAGTGAACCTGGGCGACGCCCGATACCGCTGGAAAGATGCCGGGATGGATATGGAAAGCGCCATCCTTTCGTTCCTGGCCCACGCCAGGGCCAACCTGGACGTTCCCATATCCCTGGATATCTACGGAGCCAATGGTTGGTACCGCACGGGTGCGCGGACGGGACAGGAAGTGGAATTGATGTCCCGCTACGTCGATATCATCTGTCCCATGTACTACCCCAGCCATTTCGAGCAGGATTTTCTAGCCCACGCCCCTGCCGAACTGAGGCCCTACCGCATCTATTACCGTGGAACGCTCCGGACCGAACGCATCGCCCGTGGCCGCGTCATAGTGCGCCCCTACGTCCAGTCCTTTTTCCTCAACGTCTCCTACGACCGTAAATATTATGGCAATGAGTACGTGAGACAGCAGGTAACCGGTGTCCGCGACGCGGGTTCCCCAGGACTGACTTACTGGAACAATAGCGGACGATACGACGAAATTCCCGAACCTGCCCCGCCCCGCGCCGTACGCGCCCCCGCGGCTTCGAATACCCTTTTGGATTGAGTGGAGGCATCATGGAGAAAACCCTGCTGTGGGGGATCGAGGTCATCAAGGCGATCCAGACTATTGAAAATCCAGTGCTTACCGTCATCATGAAAGGCATCACCTCGCTGGGCTCGGAATTCGCGTATCTTGCCATAATCCCCCTGGTGTACTGGTGCGTGGACGAGAAAAAAGGCGTACGCCTGGGAGTAACCCTGCTCCTTTCTGCCTGGCTCAACAGTGTCCTGAAAGCCGTTTGGAAACAACCCCGCCCCTACGAGCTGGACCCATCGGTGGGACGGGCGCTGGAAAAAAGTTACGGCCTCCCCTCCGGGCACGCACAGGGTTCGCTGACCTTCTGGGGTCTCGTAGGGTCCTGGGTAACGGCACCTTCAGGCTTGATACTGGCCATCGCACTGCCCCTTCTGATCGGATTTACCCGCTTGTATCTGGGTGTTCATTTTCCGACCGATGTGTTGGCAGGCTGGTTGTTGGGCGGCGGCGTGCTTGTCGTGTACTTCTTTTTGGGAGATAGACTTGTATGGGTGCTGTCCGCCGCCAACATAAGGATCCGGCTACTGACCATCGTAGCCGTCGCCTTCCTGATGAACGCGCTCCACCCGGAGGATACCAGCCTGGGCGGTGTATTTTTCGGCATGGGCGCGGGTTATTTGCTGATGCAGGCGAAGTTCCCTTTTTTAGCGCGCCTTGGCGCAGATGGCCAGACTGCGAGGCCCACAACCTTGGCGCTCCGCTACCTTTTGGGACTCGCAGTGAGCGCGGCTCTCTACTTGGGACTTAAGAAGGTTTTCCCCGGCGAGACTTCGAGCTCCTACGCCCTGTTCCGCTTCCTGCGTTACGGGTTGGTAGGAGCCTGGGTGTCAGCGGGAGCGCCCTGGGTGTTTATAAGGCTGAAATTGGCAGGACTTCCCCAAGGCTAGCTGCTCGCCGGACTACAAGGCTACCGGTCTGCCACGTAGGCATCCACGACCTTACGCAGACTAGGTACGGTGTCCGCGTAGGTGAGTATGGCATTCAGATAGCCTTCGGGTTCACCGGTATCCAGGCGCAGGCCGGAGAAGGGGCAATACACGACCTTTCCTGCCGCCATGAGCCGGTTAAGGGCGTAGATGTGGAAGTATTCCTTGCCGGCATTCCCGTCTTTTTGGTGTAGTTCCCAGCCCTCTTCCAAATGGGTGAAGAATTCGGGGGTGTAGAGGTAGCGGCCGATGGACACCTCGTGGCTGGGTTCGGTACCGGGTGCGGGTTTCTCGACAATGGCGCGCACGTGCCTGCCGTCGGGGGCGATATCCAGCACGCCGTAACGGCTGACGTCGCCGCTCTCGTGAAAGGCAGCCATGACCGAGCAGGAAGTCTCTTTCCAGGTCTGGATGAGCTGGGCCGAAAGCGGCATCGCACCCAGATGCAGGTCGTCCGGGTAGGCGACGATGCAGGGGTCGGACCCCACGAGGTTTTTCACCTGCAGCAACGCGTGGCCCGTTCCCAGCATGTGCTGCTGGCGCACATAGGCGAAGCGGACGTCCGCAGGAGGCGCGATCCTCTCAAGAGCCTGGGTCTTGCCTTCCTTTCCGAAAAGCATTTCCAACTCCACTTCACGGTCGAAATAGTCCTCCAGCGCCTTCTTGCGCCGGGAACTGATGATGATGATATCCTTGATGCCGGACTTCACGAACTCGTCCACGATGAAGGCGATGGACGGCACGTTCACCAAGGGCAGAAGCTCCTTGGGGACCGTTTTGGTAATGGGCAGAAAGCGGGTACCGTAACCCGCCGCGACGATTATACCTTTCATGCTTCCCGGCTTAGAGCTTGAACGTGGCCCCGGCTGCGATACTGTACCCTCCGAAACTCTGGAATGGCCCATCCGTAGCTCCCAGAATGCCAAAAAGATATTCCAAGCCGACATTGGCGAAAATCTTGACATCCCTGCTTACCAGGAAACTAAAACCCGCATCCATCATGATGCCGTAGTGGGTGAACCATGGATCATCGCTTTCGGAAAACTGGGATTCGATCAGCTTGACCACAACATTGGCAGCACCGGCAAGAGCTACGGAACTTGTCAGCGTAAGTCGACGCAAATAGATGTTGTATTCGCCCCCCGCGAAGGCAATCACTGGAAGCCAGAGACTCGTATCCAGATTGATTTGGGCTCCAACAAGGGGGCGCAGGTTATAGAAACCCCGACTGGCTACAGCCTTGGCACCGACAGCAATCGCACCTTCCGTCACTACATCATCGCTATCATAGTCGAGCGACCAGCCGTCCAGCGGCTCGAAGTAGGTGAGGTATTTGAGATAGGGGCTCAATTCCACGCCCAGGCGCGGGACCTCGCGCAACTGGGCGCCGACAGACAGGGTCTTTCCGGCGTAGAGGACGGTGCCGGTGGAGATTTGGGGACCGACGTTCTTGATCAGCAAGAGCCCGTCCTCACGTTCATCGGCGAAACCCGCAACCTCGGATTGCTCTACAACCACGTACTCGTCACCCACCTGGACGCCCATGTCGCGACCAAGCTGCATCTTCACCTCGCCACCCTTCACTTGCAGGACTTGGGTGTTGATCGTGAAGGCCGGGATCTTGCGCACCTCGAAGGTAAGTTGGGGAGCGATGCCATCCAGGGCGGAGGAGATCGATTTGTACTGGGTTTCCTTGGAACTGCCGCTGGTCTCGATGTTGGCGAAGCCGAAGGTGGTGCCTTCCGCCACGTTTATGAAGGCGACGGAAGTCTTGATCGTCGTTTCCCACTGATTCTGGGATTGGTTCATTTCGGACCTGAAGTCGACAATAGTAGGAACGACCACGACAAAGGCTCCGTAGAGCTTGTTCAGCACGCCTTCAGTGAGCTGGACATCGCCGAATTTGATCTCATCCGGCAGGGGTGTATTGTTCTGTTTGGCGGTCTTGAGGGTATCGATGAAGGTTTGGACGTCGCCGGATGACAGGCGCTCCGTTTGGCCCAGCACGTTGAAACGGCCCAGATTTACAAAGACGCCCTGTATGGCGGCATCGACGGAAGCAAGGGTTTCAAGAGGTATGGCAAATCCGGCATACCCCAACGCGAATACCGCGACATCTTGTTTCTCGCTTACTTTGACGTCCTGGGCGGACGCGAAACCCGTGATGACCAAGGCAAACGCCGTGAATAGGGCGATTCGTGATTGTTTCATTTTTCCTCCAAAAATACCGGAATCATAGACAGCGGAAACATAAGTAGAAGTATACTGCACGGTCCGGCATCGTCAAGTAAGCGGATCAGGTGAGCGGCATCGTATGTTTGTCAATCCAAACTTGCGCACTTGCCTTGCGCTCCGGTTCAGGCTATGCTCCGCTCAATCATGTTGCGTCCCCCCGACTACTCCTACGGCGACTCACAACCCATAGTGGCCATTGCCACAGCCCTCTCCGAGAGCGCCTTGGCCATAGTAAGGACCTCGGGGAAGGGCGCGATTGAGCTGGCGGCCGGCGTTTTTTCCTGCCCTATGGAACTGAAAGCAGCTGCGGGCAATACACTGACCCACGGTTGGATAGTCGACGAAAAAGGCGCTCTGGTGGACGAGGTGCTGGCGGCGGTTTTTCGCCCTCCCAACGGCTTTACCGGGGAGGATGCGGTGGAGTTTACCTGCCACGGGGGCATCGCCGTGGTGAGGGCCGTGCTTCGCGTGCTGATTCAGGCGGGCTTCCGCCAGGCCTTGCCGGGGGAGTTCAGCTTCCGCTCCTTCATGAACGGCAAGCTGGACCTTACCCGGGCGGAATCAATCATGGAACTGGTGGCCTCCAAGACCGACGAGGCAAGGTCGCGGGCAGTCGAACGGCTTTCCGGTGTGTTGGAGCGGGAAATCGTAGCGGTAAAAGCCATGCTGGTGGACGCCCTCAGCTCGACTGAACTTTTATTGGATTATTCCGAGGACGACGGCATCCCCGACGCCCCCGATGGGCAATTCCCCGAAAGGGAAGCTATCGTGGAGGCTCAATCCTTACTGGCGGAATTGGCGGCTTCGTACCGCCTGGAGCGCTTGTTCCGGGAAGGCGCGACTGTCGCGGTGGCTGGAAGACCGAATGCGGGCAAATCGAGCCTGTTCAATCGCCTGGTGAGGGAGGAGCGTTCGATAGTATCGGAAACACCGGGGACCACCCGGGACTGGATAGAGGCCTGGGTCTCCATCCACGGCATACCCGTCAGGCTCGTGGATACGGCGGGCTTGCGGGAAGCACCGGAAACGGTGGAACGCCAGGGTGTCGAGCGGAGCAAGGCCATACTCAAGGATGCGGATCTGACCATTTACCTGGTGGACGGCGCAATCGGCGAGAATGCCGAAGACGCTGAACTTGTGGCCAGCCTGAAACCAGAAACTACTATCCGCGTATGGAACAAGGTCGATATCGCGGACATCGCTCCCCAGGGATATCATGCCGCCAGCGCCGTTACCGGACAGGGCATCCACGAGCTGGGGGAGAAAATCTCCGACATACTGGAAAGTCTGGGCGGCAGGCCGGGCAGCACTCGGGACTCCGGAACGGGGAGCCCGGGAGGCTCGATGCGGGTGGGAATAGCCTCGGCCCGGCAAAAAGATCTGGTGGACAGGGCATTAGCGGCGGTAACCGAAGCGCTCAGGAGGGCCGATGACGGCCTTCCGCTGGACCTGGTAGCGCCGGAGATGCGGGAAGCCGTGGACGCACTGGGGGAAATAACCGGAGAAGTTACCAGCGAGCAGATCCTGCACAACATGTTCGGCCGCTTCTGTGTGGGGAAGTAGGGAACATCCAAGATGAAAAACGACGCATTGAAATACGACGCGATAGTGATAGGAGGAGGCCACGCCGGGATCGAGGCGTCCCTCGCCCTGGCCCGCATGGGTTTCAGTACCCTGATGGTAACCCAGAACCCGGACAAGATCGGAGCCCTCTCTTGCAACCCGGCCGTGGGCGGCCTGTCCAAGGGGAACCTGGTGCGCGAGGTGGATGCCTTGGGCGGTGAGATGGGCCGCCTTATCGACGCTTCCTGCATCCAGTACCGGGTGCTGAACAAATCCCGTGGCCCCGCCGTCCAAGCACCACGGGCCCAGGCGGACAAGCACGCGTACCAAGCAGTGGCCAGGCGCGCGGTGGAGAGCCAGTCAGGCCTCGAAGTTTTCATGGACACCGTAGTGGACCTGCTTGTGGACGAGACAGGCACCCGGGTAGCCGGGGTCATCACCGAGCGGGGCCGGCACATCCCAGCCCGCACGGTGGTCATGACCACGGGAACCTTCATGGAGGGGCGCATCTTCATCGGCGACTACGTGGCTTCTGCAGGCCGGCTGGGTGAGGAAGCCGCCATCGGCCTGGGTACCAGTTTACGCCGTCTGGGCTTTCCCATTGGCCGGATGAAGACCGGAACCCCCGCACGTGTCGCCGCGAACTCGGTGGACTTTTCATTGATGGAACGCCAGGACGGCGAACCCCAGCGGCCTTTTTCCTTCGCCACATCAGAGCCCGGAACCGGCACGGGGTCATACTCCACCCGGACCGCTCCCGCAAGGCCCGACGTGCCCTGCTGGATCACCTGGACCACAGATGAGACCCACCGCATCATCCGGGAAAACATGCACCACTCGCCCCTCTACGGAGGGAAGATCATCGGCCGTGGCCCCCGCTACTGCCCTTCCATAGAGGACAAGGTGGTACGCTTCCCCGAACGGGAACGCCACCAGATTTTCGTTGAACCCGAAGGGCTGGGCACGAGTGAATTATATCTGAACGGACTCTCGTCGTCTTTGCCCGAAAGTGTCCAACTGGAATTCATCCACACCCTGCCTGGCCTTGAACATGCCCACATCGTGCGCCCCGCCTACGCGGTGGAATACGATTACCTGGATCCCCTGGACCTTTTCCCCAGCCTGGAATCCAAGCGCCTTGCTGGCCTCTACTCAGCTGGCCAGACCAACGGCAGTTCCGGCTATGAGGAAGCCGCCGCCCAGGGCTTGATGGCAGGCATCAACGCCGCCCTCGCCCTGCGGGGGAAAAAGCCCGTTTTGCTCACCAGGTCGGAGGCCTATATCGCCGTCCTTATCGACGACCTGACCACCCAGGGTGCCACCGAACCCTACCGCATGTTTACAAGCCGCGCCGAACACCGTCTTGTCCTGCGCCACGACAATGCGGACTCCCGCCTTACGCCCCTTGGCCGTACAATCGGGCTGGTGGACGATGCCCGCTGGGAGCTTTTCAACAAAAAGACCGAGGCGCTGGCAGGGATCGAGTCTCTCCTGCGCTCAGGCAGGGTTCCATCCGCCGCAATTCCCACACATGCGGGGGAAAGCCTGTCGAAAGCCCTCGCGGACCCGCTGGTAGATATGGGCACCATCCTGCCTTTGGCACCGGAATTGGCGGATTATCCGGCGGAATGGCTGGAACGGGTAGCGCTGGACCTGAAGTACGCGGGATACATCATCAAGGAACAACGCGCCGCAGCGAGGATGGAAAAGATGGAAACCCTGCGCATACCGGCGGATTTTGACTACCAGGGTCTCGTGGGCCTATCCAAGGAGGCCACAGAAAAACTTATTTCTGTAAAACCGCTTACCCTTGGACAGGCATCACGAGTTGCAGGCGTGCGTCAGGGCGACCTGGCTGTGCTGATGGTACGCTTGTCCCCGGCCCATGGATAGGCGATAATCAAGGATATGCCGGAAGCCGACGATCCAGCCTTACGTAAAGAAATATCCTCCTTCTTATGGGTAGCGGCACTGTCCCTGGCAGGCGGTTGTGCCCTTGTCGCGGTGCGATTCGCCCTGACCGATCGATTCTTTTATTTTTTTCTACTCTGGAACCTGGTTCTTGCCCTGGTACCTTACGGGATCGCCGTAATGCTTTTCAAGTATTCCCGAGTGGTCCGCAGCCGCAAGAACACGGCTATCCTTGCAGGATTAAGTTTTTCCTGGCTTGTGTTCTATCCCAATGCGCCTTATATCTTTACCGACTTTATCCATATAGTTAACCGTACCTTCGTGCGCAGCGGTACGGATCTGGTCCGAAAGGAAACACTCCTCTGGTTCGACCTGGTACTATGCTCCGCCTTTGCCTTCATGGGGCACTCCGCCGGACTTATCTCCATCGACCTGGTGCTCAGGTCTTTCAAGGGAGTCCTCAGGCCGAGCCTGGCGCGCGCCCTCGTCGGATTGGCCATCATACTCGCAGGGGTGGGGATCTATATCGGCCGCTTCGTCCGTTTCAATAGTTGGGACATCCTGCTGGATCCGATCGGGATCGCCAGCAACACCATTCCCACCCTTTTTGACGGCCCAGCCGTCCTACTCTGTAGCGCCTTTTCCGCCTTCATACTTATTACCTACGTCGTACATCACCTATCGCGACGTTAATTTTACCCGGATGATATTGACAAATTAATATTACCCGGATATTATCATCCCCATGAGCAACACCGCATACAATACTTTTTCTGCCTTTGCCGGGTACCACAAGATAGCCGGCGGCGACCTGCGTACCGTTCTTTCCGCAGTCAAAGACCTTACCGATGCCTCCATCGGCAGAAAGGAAATTACCGAGAACGTCCTGATTTTTGACCACTACACCGGACGCCAGGTGGACTTTGACCTTCGTGGTACCATCGACGAGGTCCTTGACAGACTCGCACCAGCTGATGCTTCGACGGAAACGACCAGAAACGGAGCGCCAAGCGGGAACACCGCCAGGACCGGACCCGGCAGGCCCAAGCTGGGCGTGGTCGCCGCCGAAGTCACCCTGCTGCCCCGCCACTGGGAGTGGCTGGCAGCGCAACCCCTGAAAGCCTCCGGCACCCTGCGGCGCCTGGTGGACGAAGCCCGCGCAAAGGACGCCATGAACCCCAAAAAAAGGATAGAAGCCTTGGGCACCGCACTATGGTCACTGGCAGGGAACCTGCCAGACTTCGAGGAAGCCAGCCGCGCCCTCTACTCGGGCGACCGTGAACGCTTTCTTGGTTTTACCGCCGACTGGCCACAGGACGTCGTGGCTTTCATAATGGACTGGTTTAAGGAAATGGATTCGGTGGGGGATACAGCAAAGGCAGGCTTAGTCTGAGGGGGAGAGACCGGTAAACCTCATTCGCTCCAGTCGGATACCTGCAGCCCTTCGATGCCGGCGAAGTCGCGGGCGTTGCAGGTGGCGAGCTCCATTTTGTGGACCAGCGCGGTGGCAGCTATCATCAGGTCCAGGACCGGGCGGGTTTGGCCTTTCTTGACGAAGGCGGCCTGCAGTTCCGCATATTTGGCGGCGCAGCGCTCGTCGAAGGGCAGCACCGGGAAACGACCCATTAGGATTTTCCGGTAGGCCAGCTGGAGGGTTTTCGAGTCCCTTAGGCGGATTCCGTAGAGCGTTTCCATCTCGCAGATGGCGGATACCGCATAGTCGCTTTCCGGCCGGGCTTTCCAATGGGCGATGACGGCCGGAAGCGGCTTCTTTTTGATGGGTTGGGAATAGACCGAGGTATCCAGAAGGATTTTCATGAATACCTGGGGCCGGTTTTTGCGTTGGCCCTCTTTTCTGGTACCCCATCCTTGGCAACAGCAATTATCGAAGGGGGAACCTGATCCCCTTCATCGGCGAAGGGATCGTAGAGCGACTCGACTGTTCGGGGACTCGCGACGAAATCCGGAACGCCGTACTCTTCCACTACCTTTTCGCGAACCTCCCAGGCATCTTGCGTCATGGCATAGTCTCCCGCGGGAACAATCCGCACCATGGGTTTTCCCCGCACGGTGAGCAGGACACTTTGCCCGCTTTCCGCCACGCGACGAACCAAATCCGAGAGATGGGCTTTCGCCTCGAACAAAGGCATGCAATTGGTCATATGAACAGGTTAACTAGATCGAAAGGAAAAGTCAAGACATTAAAAAGGAAAATCATCAGCGGAACCCGGGGACTTGTCCTCGCCAATCTGGGGGGCCGCAGGACCTTCTCCCAAATCGAAAAGGTCCTTCCTGGGGTGCAGAGCCCTTCCCTGCTCGGACTTGCCCGCGACGGTGATGGATTTTTCAGGCAGGGCGGGGCAAATGTGATGGCAGGCACCGCAACCTATGCAGATAAGCTCGTCGAACACGGGCTCGGGGATGCCGGTAGCCGAGGGGACCATGCGGACAGATCCGGTGGGGCAGTGCTCGGCGCAGGCACCGCAGGCGGTCTTGTGGGTAAAGACTATGCATTTTTCCTTCACCAGCGAGGCGGTCCCCATCTGCACCAGTTTCTTTTCTTCCAGCGGCATTTTCTTCAAGGCCCCCGTGGGACATAGGTCCGTGCAGAGGGTGCACTCGTACTGGCAGTACGAAACCCCATAATCCAGGTAGGGCATCAAAAATCCACGCGTTCCGTAGCGGACGATTGAGGGTTGCAGGACCCCCGACGGACACTTGGAAACGCAGAGGCCGCAGGCGGTACAGGCCGACTGAAAACGGACCAGCGAACGCGCTCCTGGAGGTGCGGCAGGAACGGGGCGTAACGGTTTCAGACTAAGGAGCTCCGCTGCGCCGGTGATGGGAGGTGCAGAAAGGGCCATGACGGACAACACGCTGCCGGAGCCCATTTTTTTGAGGAAAGACCGACGATCGGGATCGGGGGACCGTAACGAACCAGATTCAGACCGGGGAGGAACAGCAGGGTGTTTCAAGCCATAGCGCAGTGCTCCGGTGGGACATACGGAAAGACAGGAAAAGCAGGAAACGCAGCGGCTCGCGTCCAGGGTCCGCGTGGGGGTATCGAGACATTCGCTTTTACAGACCCGCACGCAGGCGCCGCAAGAGGTGCAGGTGCTGGAGTCCAGGCGAACCCTCAGTGGTCCAAACCGGTTGAGGAAGCCCAACACGGTTCCGACAGGGCAGAGGGTATTGCAGAACAGGCGGCCGCGGAAAAAGGCGGCAACCAGTATCGCGGCGACGGGCAACACGGCAGCCAATGAGGCCCAAGGGGAAAAGGTGGCAAAATCGCGCAGCCAGTAGAGGCCGAAACGGCGGACCAGCGGAGCCAACAGGTGGCCAGCAAAGTCCACCAGGGGCAGGACAGCGTACTGGAGGAAACGGCCGCTCAGGCTGTAGGGATCCAGAAAGCCCGCGAAGGAACTCGCGCCTAAAATAAAGGCAGCGATAACCAGAACAAGGACAGCCACGCGCGGCAGCCATCGGCCAGGTCTCCACGCGAGACTGCGCTTTCCTTGCCGTTTCCGGTGTCCCCTATGGGAGGCAATATCCTGCATGGTACCCAGGGGACAGAGCGAGGAACAGTATAACCTGCCGAAAAGCCCCGAAAGTATTATCAGCAACAGAGTGGCTGCTGTCGAGATGCCGAACAAGGCGGCAATCCCACCCAAAGCACCCGAAATCGCAGTGCCCAGAATACGAACGATACCCGGGAATAGTTGTACCGAGCTGAGGGTTGCGAATAGGCCGTCGAAGATGCGCCCCGCACCTAGGAAACCCGCGACGAGGGCGATGAGGATCATACCGGAAAGTACGATCCTGATCCTGAGGAGCAGGTGGCCGCCCTTTGTTGCCCTGACCCTCAGTGTGGAACCGGACCTCAAATCGTCAGCCTCAATATATCAAGCTTTGACAGGTCCGCCTGGCCGCTTTTCTTGTCCGCCGCCAGGCCTATGTGGCGGAATCTGGAGGGCTCGAAGCCGAGGGTCCGGGAAGCGGCGGCGTCCGCGGCGACAATGTCGGTGGAGAGTATCTGGAATTTCGCCAGTTCGTAAACCGAGCTGGAGTAACCCCGGGGCCCGCCGGATTTCATCACCTTGTACGCGTCGATCACGTTCAGGTCGGGCTTGCGGTACAGGCAGGCATCCGCGATGCACTGATCCAGATTGTAGCGGTGGAAAAACTGCCGGTCCCAGACCATGCCCATAAGGTTTTTCATCGCCGCTGTCATGCCCGCGCCGGAATGGTTCTTGAGTACCGGCACGTTGATGAACACGTCGCTTTCCAGCACCAACTCGTGGACCCGGGCTTTCCTGAGCGAGACGGCGCCGGGAAAGCTGACCTCCTGGTAATAACCGGAACTGTCCGGCGGCACCACTTCCGCGCCGGCCTCTTTTGCATACTTCTCGATTAGCGAATTCCTGTACGAGAGGGTCCACGAATCGCAGCTGTTGTCAAATACGTATACCTTTTTTGCCCCCGCATTCAAGCAGTGCTCAATGATGCGCTTCACCAGCTTGGGGTTCGTATTGGCCGCCGTCTCCGGCGCCTGGGCCCAGCCAATATTCGGCTTGATGACCACCGTCTGCCCCTTCCCGACAAAGGCGCCCATCCCTCCCAACGCCGCTATTCCCGCGTTGAATAGCGCCTCCGCCTCGCCGCCTTTTACCGCCACCAGATCAGGCAGGCGCGTTGCGGAGCCCGACCCGGTGCCGGAACCGGCTGTGGCCGATTGGGCGAAAAGGCGGACTGCGCTACCGCCAAACAGGTACGCGGCTCCGGCTCCCAGTCCAAGGCGGGCGGCATTGCGCAGGAAATCACGTCGGTCCATGGGGAGCTCCTTTTTCCCAACCCTCGTTGAGGAGTGCTGATAGGATGGTTGGTTCATGCCTTGAGATTATCAGTATACTGCGCGGACAGAAGGATGCAAATTTGACACATTTAATACACAAAAATCGAAACACCCACCTTGTTCTGAAATGCCTGCTATTTAAGAGCTTCCCTTAAACCCGCAAAACCTAGCCTTGGATAATAAAATTTGCACGCCGCCACACATGGTTTTATACTTTAACCAGAAGGGCACGCGACTGGATCAGCGAGTCCGCCGATCGCCGCGAACGCCTGCGAGGAGGCTGTCATGGCGGTACTGACAATTTCCCGGGACATTGGGTCGGGCGGTATCGAGCTCGCGCGACGAGTCGCGGAACTCGCGAATTACCGCATCGCGGACAAGGTCGTTATCGAGCACGTGATGCGCGAATACGGCTTTGTCAACTTTGAAAAAAGCTACGAGGTTTCCGGCGGGTTCTGGAACGCCGAGGAGGAACTGACCGAACGGACCCTTTCTTTTCTGGATAGGGTGATCCGGGCAGTCGCCAAGACCGACAACGTCGTCATCGTGGGCAGGGGTGGGTTCGCTCCCCTATCGGGCTTCGCGGATGCCATCCATGTCCGGGCAACGGCGCCGTTTGCGATAAGGGTAGACCGGATCATGCAGGAACGGGGCATACCATCGCGCCTGGAAGCCGAACATTTTGTTGAAAAGCGTGACAAGTCGCGCAGGAATTTTGTTGCCCGCTATTACGGCGCCCACTGGGAAGACGTATCCCATTTCGACTTGGCCGCGGACGTGGATACCTTCGGGGTTGGTCCCTTGGCGGAGCTTCTCGCAGAGACACTGCTGAAAATCGACAAGGGAGATAAACCTTTCCCCTCGGTTCGCGACATCGATGTGGACAGGATACTCCTGGATGCCGCCCAGAAATGGCTGGCAGAACACCAAAACCAAATTCTGGACGATTGATCAAATTTCAAAAATCTGGAATTTTTGAAATTTGATCTTGCAGTATTAGTACCAACCCTTGCAGGGTTGGTACTAATACTGCAGCTTAAAGTGTTAATTCAAAACGAGTCCCGAAGGTGGTGCGCCATCAGAACCTGCGGGGTTTGTTTTGCATGTAGGGCTTGTACGGCACCGTTCCGATGACGTTCATGTCGGACCAAGCTGCGAACTCGTTCAGCTCGTTGGTCAGGTTCCCGAAAGCCGCCGCGTAATGGTGGTTGACCCGCTGGACTACGAGGGTGTTCATAAGATCGTCGTGGCCCACCGGCGTTCCGTCGATTTCAAGTCTTCCAACCCAACCGCTCGAACCCGCGTAGCCCTTCTTGCCATCCAGTATCTCGCCGGTCAGGATGAACAGGTCGTCAAAGTCGTTGTTCATGCACGAGACAGTGATGGGTCCTTTTTTGAAGCCCATGTCCGCGACGACGCCCTTGCCGCACCAGGTGCAGCCCTGATGCTCGCCGATGTTGAAATGATTGTCCCACACCACGCCCCGCTCGTCGGCCCAGCAGGCGGGAGCCACACCGCAATGCCACAGGTTTATGCTGTTGTCGGAGCGGTCGAAAGCGACAAGGTCATTCAGTGATGCTTTTTGGCCATTCAGGGCGTTCAGGATGAGCATGGTGACGGCGGAGACCACATCGGCCTCGCAGGGGGTGGCGATGCCGTCCTCGTTCAGCCTGCTCATGGCCGCGCATACGGCAATTCCGTAAGCTTCCTGGAAGCGTGACCAGCAACTCACCGCCAGCGAGCTGTAATCGTTCTCCCGCGCGAAATCCTTCAGGGCCAGGTACACCCGCGACGATTTTTCCAACTGCTCCGTGGCGAGACGACCGGTCTCGATCTTTCCCGCCTTGCCAAGGACCTTAATATCATCCTTTACCGCGGCATCGGGTATGCCCTGGGCCAGTGCGACGATCTCCTCCACCGTGTGCCGGGTCTGCAGGTAGGTGCCGAATTTCCTCTCCAGGACACGCTCGTCGAAATACAGGTTTTCAAAGCCGTTCGCGAGCCCGCCAATCTGGCCTATGCGGGCGGTTTTGAGAGTTTTTACCGCCTTCAGTGCCCGGAGGGTGATGCGGAAACGTTCAAGGAAAGCGGCTTCCTCGGGCATGCCGTAGAACCACTTGAAGCGGATGTCGTGCTCCCGCAGGTAGTTGGCGATGATGGATCCCAGCATGTTGGTGCCGCAGAACGAGTTCAGCTGGAGTACGCCGGAATTGGTCGGCTCCGGGACCGACCACAGGCCTATCGCACTTTTGACCCTGGCCAAGGGGAGTATGATGCGACCGAAA
>Ga0172379_10002924_pt1 | contig 28575 bp, 25 predicted proteins | sample GrowelOW334metaG_FD_119756 | JGI IMG/M metagenome (GOLD analysis project Ga0172379, IMG submission 119756) | Groundwater microbial communities from an aquifer near a municipal landfill in Southern Ontario, Canada - Groundwater well OW334 metaG | ecosystem: Environmental > Aquatic > Deep...
ACCGGTCAAGGCATCTTGGCCCAGTGGAACAAAGAGTCGAAAAGAGCGACTTGACAAGATCGCGGACTAGGAGGAACTGAATGGCGCGCTACGCGACTTAAGGGCAAGAGGCAAACGGCCGGTTCCTACTCCCCTGCAACCCGCGTAGGCCAGACCGGTAGAATGCGATGGCTGAATCCAGCGAGATTCACTTCACGCGAAACCCGGCAGACGCGGGGTTGCAGACCAAAGGTTGCCGAACCCTCACTTTCCATCATGGGCACTGCTCTGCACTTTGTGCATCGGTAGATTGTCCTTGAGGCCGTGAGCAACCGCGCCTTTCGAGGTGCAACGACGGCAAACAAAATGACAACGACTCAAGTTGCAGTGTGCGGGCAACCCTTCGACCGGATGCTCTCGGTCAAAGAGGTTGCGGAAGTGTTCTCCATCAGCGTGCGCGAAGTGTGGCGCAAGGTGGACCGGGGTGACCTGCCCCGGCCTGTGAAGGTCGGACGGCTGTGCCGCTGGCTGGGGACGGAAATTCAAAAGGTCATCGAGCGGCTCAAGCAGCAGCGCGATGACGGGAACGGAGGTGTGCAATGAAACTCGTGGAATTCTGCATTTGTCGTCCGTCGCGCCAGCGCAATGGCAAACGGGTCCAGCAACTCACCTATCGCGGGCGCTTCCGCTTCGACACGGACCCGAAGGAAACGGACGTTGCCCAGGGCCTCACCACCAAGGACAACGCCAAGGCCGCGTTGCGTCGGCTCGTCGAACAGCGCGAGGATGAACACTTCGGCAGAATCGCGCCGAAGCTCCAGCGCGACTCCGCCAGCAAACTGTTGGTCGAACACCTCGAAGACTACGTTGCCACGCTGCAAGCCGCGCAGAGGGCATCGCACTATGTTTACCTCATCCGCCGTCTCGTGACGCGCTTGTGCAAGGAGTGCGGCTGGCAGTATCCGCAGGACGTGTCGATCAACGCCTTCGAGGCTTGGCGGGCGAAGCAGACCGGCAAGGCGGTGAAGACACTGAACGAATACTTGAACAGCGCGCGTGCCTTCCTGAACTGGATGGAACACTGCGAGCGGATTCAGGCAAATCCGCTGCGCAAGGTGAAGAAGCTCGCGACGCGCGGGCACGAAAAGCGCAAGCGGCGCTCCTACACGGACAACGAACTGGAAAAGCTGTCAGCGGTGGCTGGGCCTCGGCTGCTCGCCTATCTGCTCGCGGCTGACGCGGGACTGCGCCGAAATGAGGCGAACAAACTGAGCTGGACTGACGTGCAACTCGAAACAACTGAGCCGATGCTCGTGGTGCGCGCACAAAACGCCAAGAACCGGCGCGAGCAGGCCATTCCGTTGCATCCTGAACTGCTGGCTGAACTGCTGAAGCGTAAGGCCGGCGCTACAAATCCGGCTGGCCTCGTCTTGCCGAACGGCGTTCCGACCATGCGGATGCTCCGCCGGGACTTGGAGGCGGCAGGGATTGCTTACTTCGATGAGACCGGCCAGCAGGCGGATTATCACGCGCTCCGGCGCACGTTCGCACGCGAATGGCGAAGTTTGGAGTGGGACAACGGACCCGGCAGGAATTGATGCGGCACCGCTCGGCATCCGAAACGGAAGGCTACACCGACGCGTCGCACCTGATGTTGCGGGAGGCCATCGCAATGCTCCCACCAATTCAAGCCTCACCTGTGGCCTCACCTGCGAATGGCTTTCCGTGTCTGCAAGCGTCATTCGCTGGCACAGAAGGGAAGAACGGAAAACCTGCAAAAACCTCCGAAAACGAAAGGAAAAGGCGCGTTCTTGCACAGAACGGCACAGAGTGGCAGAGAAAGGAGAGTGGCTCCAAAGGTAGGACTCGAACCTACAACCGTCCGGTTAACAGCCGGATGCTCTACCATTGAGCTACTTTGGAACTCGAAAGCCCGGCGAAAATACAAACCCACCCCCGCAGAGTCAATAGAGGCGATGGAGAAACGCATCCGCCGGAATTTCGCTCCGGCGAAGGCCCTGTGTGAAGTTCAGCCGCTGGATCGTCGAGAGCCTACTTGTTCAGCGCCTCGAAGACCTTGCCGACCAGTTTCTCGGACGGCTTGAGCGTCTGCTGCCCGGGCTGCCAGCGTGCCGGACAGGCCTCGGCCGGATGCTTTTCAAGATAGGTGTTGGCTTTAAGTTTGCGGAGCAGCTCTCCCATGTCGCGGCCCACGTTGTAAAAGTTGACCTCGGAGGAGGCCAGCTTGCCGGCGGGGCTGATAAGAAAGGTGCCGCGCAGGGCAAGGCCGGAGAACTCGTCGTAAACGCCAAACATGCGGCTCACCTTGCCGGAAGGATCGGCAGCCATGGTGTATTTCACGTTCTCCAGCAACTTCTCGGAGTTGCGCCATGCGAGATGGGCGAACTTGGTGTCTGACGAGACGGAGACGATCTTCGCCCCAAGCCCCTCGATCTCGGCCTGTTTCTCGGCGAGGTCCGCCAGTTCGGTCGGGCAGACAAAGGTGAAATCCGCCGGGTAGAAGACCAGCACGATCCACTTGCCAGCGGCTTTCTGCTCGGCGAGCGAAAACTTGCCGAAGGTGCCCTCGGCAGGCTCGTAAGTTTCGAGGGCGAAGTCGGGCACATTCATGCCGACCGAGATCAGGGGCTGGGCGTTTTGTTCCATATTAATTTCAAATTATTCGGCGCGGGTTTGTTGTCCGGCCAGACACAGGCAGCAGTAAACCGTTTACGCGTGAAGTCAACCGGGAACAAACGCTTCAGCCGGTGATTTGCGCCGCCAGTTCCTCGGCGGGATAGGTCCATATCTCTGCCAGCGTCGGATGATAATGGGGCATCGCGGCGAGCTCCGCCACGGTCATGCGTTTGCACATGGCTGCGACAATTTCATGGATGATCTCACCTCCCAGCGGGCCGACACACGCGCCACCGAGGATTTCTCCTGAGCGCGGGTCAGCCAGCAGTTTCACGAAGCCGTCCTTCGCCTCCATCAGCAGCGACTTGCCGTGGTCGGCAAAAGGGTAGCTGGCGGCGATGACTGCCCTGCCCTGTGCGCGCGCCTGCGCCTCGGTGAGGCCGACACATGCGACTTGAGGTTCGGTGAACACGACGCTCGTGAGGAGCCGGTAATCCACGGAACGCGGCGAGTCCGGATGGAGGATGTTGTGCGCGGCAGCCTCGCCCTGCTGGATGGCGATGTGGACGATCTCATGCGGTCCGGTGCAGTCGCCTGCGGCAAAGATGTGCGGGGCGGCAGTCTGCATATGATCGTTCGTCACGATGCGTCCGCGCTGATCCGTGGTGACGCCGGCCTGTGCCAGGGCGAGGCTGAAAGTGTTGGGCGAGCGGCCCAGGCCGTGAAAAATTTCCTCGGCGCTCACCGTGAGTGTCTTGCCGGCGTGCTCGAAAGTGATGTGCTTCAAGCCGCTTTCACAGCGCGCGTCAATCAAACGGGTGCCTGTGAAAAGCTCGATGCCTTCGCGGCGAAAAACAGTTTCGACTGTCGTCGCGGCATCGTCGTCGAAATCACGCAGGATGTGTCCGCTGCGTTGAAGGAGCGTCACGCGCACCCCGACTCGCGCAAAGAACTGCGCAAACTCCGCGGCCACCGCTCCACCGCCCAGGACGATGATCGACTGCGGCAGGCGTTCCAACGCCATGACATCGTCACTGGTGAGGCAGCCGATCGCGCCGAGTTGCGGCAGCGGCCGCGGGGAAACGGTCGAACCCGTGCTGATGACGAAGTGCGCGCTCCTGAGCCGGCGTCCGTTGTCGAGTTCCACCGTGTGAGGATCCACGAAACGGGCGTCGGCACGGACAAACTGAAACCGTCCGCTCTCAAGCTGCTGCCGCCGGTAGCCGGCGAAATCGTCAATCATCGCGTTCTTGCGCGCCATCATCCGGGCGAAGTCGATGCGGACCTCCGGAATTTGAATCCCCCAGATTGCGGCGCGTTCGGCAAGATGCTTCACCTCCGCCGCGTAGAGCAGCGCCTTGGTGGGCATGCAACCACGCAGAATGCAAAGGCCGCCAACCTCCCTGCCCCCCTCGACAACCACCGTCCGCAACCCGCCCTGCGCCGCCGCGCTGGCGGCCGCGTAACCCGCACTGCCGCCGCCGATGACCGCCACATCGAAATCAACTGCAACACTCATGGGCGCAGGGTGACGCGGGAAGGCGGGCAATTCAACGCAGGAACCGGACAAACGAAAAAGACGCAGCCGGAAGCCGGCTGCGTCCTCGAAACGGCGATCTGTTGAAAGCCTACTTGCCCGCCTTGTTCAGGGCGTCCTGAATTTCCATGCGCAGCTGCCGCGTTTCTTCCTCGGCATTGCGTCCGATGACGGCGATGGCATGGCGGACTTTCTTTTCCTGCGGAGTCAGGCTTCCCCCGCGCGCAAGGTTTCCCACCTGCTTTTCCACCCTCCGCAGCTCAACCAGGGCATGGTCAATCTTGTCCTTCAGAGACTCGTCGCCGTCGGTCTTGTCGCTCAGGTATTGGAGCAGTTCCTTCTCCATGTCGGGAGCCAGGGCCTGGAGGCTGCCCGGCTTGTCGTCCGCAGCCTTGAGCAGCGCCTTGATTTCAACCACATGAGCCTGGAGGAAATCGTCGAAATGCTTGCCCAGCTGCTGTGTGGTGGTCTGGCAATGGATGATGAAATCCTGCTCGATGCGATCCTCAAGGGCCTCGCGGTAACGGGGGAGTTCGCGCTGCACAAAGTCCGGCAGCTCGGCCACGAGCGCGGGGATGCGTTCCCGGACTTGGATGGCCAGCGCGTCCGCCTTGTCCAAAACCTGCTCGGAGGTGTAAGACGTTGCGAACTCTGCGGCGGCCTTCGGCTCCAGGTGCCCCTTGAGGGCTCGGGTGACGACGGTCATGTAACCCAGCACGACGGCGATGATGATGACGCCGGCGATGCGGGTGCGCTGGAGCGAAGTGCGCGCGGCGGAAAGCTCCGCCGCGAGGAACTTCTCAGCGGGAGTCGCACCAGAAGCAGCGGATGCGGGTGAAGGAACGGGATTGGGATTGTCGGGATTCATTGCTTGGCGGGTTTGACGTTGGACTGGGCGGCGGGTTTGGCGGCAACAGGCTTGCTCTTCTTGTGGTGCTTGGCGGATGAGCCGACCGAAGCCTCCGTCACATGCAGATCAGCAAATTCATCACGAATGAGATCGAAGACGATCAGCGCCATGTCCCACGAAGCGAGATCCTCCTGCGGAGCGACCGCTTCGGTGCGCTGGATGTGCGACACGCTCTCCATGATGTGGCTCAGTGACTCCAGGTGCGGGGAGAACAACTGATGCGTGATGTGGTCGACCCCCTGCTGGGAGAGCTCCGTCAGCCCGAGCACCAACGAGGCGATCTTCTGCTCGGTCACATCGGGATACATCTTCCGGATTTCAGCCTCGCGCTTCTTCACCATGACCCCGAAGGAGGCCTGGAGGGCCTTCTCGCCGCGGCGGGGAATGTTGTGGACCAACGTCTCGACCTCTTTCTTGAGCGCCCCGGCCATCTCCGGCGTGCGCTCGTTCAACCGGGCGATTTCCTTTTGCACGGCCTTCTGAGTCGCGCCGAAGGTCTGCTGGGCGATCTTTTCCACCATGGGGCGCACCTCGCGGTTCAAACCACTGGTGTAGGCTGAGACGAATTCCTCGCGGGGCGGACCGTCAACAACCAGGTCCGCAGCCGCCTGATAGATGGAGAAAACGCCATACGTAACAATGGCGACGGTGGCGAGCGGAATCACCATCCGCCACAGTCGCAACTGTGAGCGGAGCGCTTCCAGCTCCTTGATTTGGTCGGATACCGCGTCTTGGGTCATAGGAACCTTTCAGTTGACTAACTGTTCAGTTGTTTGGTGTTGGTGGCTGAGACGACGCATTGAACTCTGCCCTCCTGCCAGTGTCAAACATTGGAAAAAGCCAAAAAAAGACGCAAAACGCTGCTCATCAACCAATCCAGCCTCCAATAATCGCGGCTTCCCTCCCGCCCCAAAAGGGCACTAACTCGCAGCCGTCCGGCCGGGCTGGCACCGTGCCAAAAAGATGTGTCATTTGAAGCAATTGGAGGGGAGCCATGGATCTGTAGCCAGGGCACTCTTCCGTCAATGGGCATGATCCCGATCCACCTCACTGATCAATTCCTGCTCCACCTGTTCCGGTTTCGCACCCTTGGATTTGTCCGGATGGAAGATGCCCGGGGTCTGTGCCGCCCGTGCCATCGGACGGCATGGGCTATCTCCACCTGCACATCCCGTTTTGTGAATCGCTTTGTCCGTTCCGCTCGTTTCACCGCGTTCAGCACCGGCACCCGCAGGCCCGACGCTATTTTCATTCACTGCGCGACGGGATCCGTCGACACCCGCAGCTTCTGCTCCACAGAATTGGCGCCCTCAACCAATTCAAGTCCGACTCCATTTTCAACCGCCCCGCCGCCGCCCGCTTTGGATTGACACAACCCATGTCCGGTTTCAGCTTCCTACCATGAATCGACAGCTCGCCATGAATCCCATCCGCCTTTCCGCCCTGATCGTCGCGCTGGCTGCCACCGTCGCACAGATTTCCCTCGCCGCCGACAAAAAGACTCCCGAGGGCAAATCCATTCTCACGCCGGATCTGCTCAAGACCACGCAACTGAACGCGGGTCCGAAACCGTCCGGTGAGTTCAAGATCGTGGACGTGAAGGACCAACCCTTCAAGCAAGCCATCAATGCCCGCGTCAAGGAGCGCCCGACAGACCCGTGGACCGTCCAGATCAGCACGCTCACCACCCAGGCGGTCAAGGCGGGCGAGGTGGTGCTCGTGTCCTTCCGCGTCCGCACCCTCGAATCCAAGAACGAGGGCGGCAAGGGGCATTTCACCGTCTTTTTCGGCGTGCCAAACGGACCGGAACAGACCGTCGGCGCGGAGGTGGACGCCGGGGCAAAATGGACCCTGGTTCAAATCCCGGCCACCATCGCCGCCGATTACGAGGCCGGAAAATCCATGCTCAACCTGGATCTGGGCTACGAGCCGCAGGTGCTGGAATTCGCAGACATCAAGCTCCTGCACTACGGTCGCTCGGTGAAAGAAAGCGACCTGCCCCGCTCTGGATTCTGAAGATTTCCCGGCGCGGTTTCCACGAAGCGGCCGGCCCGCCGGCCTCGCTCGCCTGAGAAAACGATTTCTGCCGCCGGATGGCGGAGTGAAGGTCCGGGCTTCGGGCCGTTGCGGCAGAGGATGCCCACGGAAACAAACCGGCCAATGATCCGGAAATGCAGCGACCCTGGGCAGTTGAACACTGAAACCTGAGACAGCCTCTCATGCTGAAACGAATTCTTTTCGCCTACACCACCCTCCCGCTCGTGCCGATGGCCCCGATCCTGTCCTTAAAGCCGGAACCATGCAGTGGGGGACGAGAGGAGCGCGGCATTCATGCCGCAGAAACACCCGCCAAAGCCAGGGCTTGCGTCTGCACCTGCGCCGGCTGCCGCCCGAACCGTTTGGTTGTTCGCGCGGACGGCTCGAAAGTTCGTCAACCTCCTTTTAATTCCACGCTGCTGCGGCATGAATGCCGCGCTCCTACTGCATCGTTCCGGCTAAGGTCCGGTCCGCCGCGCTCCCCATGATCTCCCCTCGTCGCGGCTGGGTGCTTTGCATCCTCCTCTTTTTCGCCGCAGCTCTGTGCTTCCTCGACCGCCAGGTCCTGAGCGTGCTGGCGCCGCAGATCATCTCGGAATTCGGCATGACGAACACCTCGTATTCACGGGTCGTGTTCGCCTTCGTCCTGAGCTACACCGTCATGCTCGCGCTGGGCGGCCGCGTGATGGATGCGCTCGGCACCCGCCGGGGACTGACGCTCTCGGTGGGCTTTTGGTCGCTGGCCAGCGCGGCGCACGCGTTTGTGATCGGACCTTTGTCGCTCGGTGCGGCCCGGTTTTTCCTCGGGGCGGGCGAGGGCCCGGCGATCCCCGGGGCGATCAAGGGCGCGGTGGAGTGGATGGACCCGAGGCGACGCGGCATTGCCATCGGCATGGCCACCAGCGGCGCGTCGTTGGGGTCCATGATTGCGCCGCCGCTCGTGGTGTGGACGGCCTCGCACCTTGGCTGGCGGGGCGCGTTCGCGGCGACGGCGGCACTGGGCGCCCTGTGGTTGATCGCGTGGATGCTGGCGTTTCGCGGGGTGCCGGCCACCACGGCGACGATCACCAAGAGCCGGCCGACATCGAGCTGGCGTGCGTTGCTGGCAAAACGTGAAGTGCGGCGGCTGCTCGCGGCGCGTTTCTGTTTCGATCCGGTGTATTACTTCTACATGTTTTGGATTCCGCAGTATCTCTCCAGGGAACGGGGCATGTCGCTGGCGGCCATCGGCGCGCTGATCTGGATTCCTTTTCTCGCCCTTGAAATCGCGAACATCGGTGCCGGACAGGTTTCGGACATGTGCGTCGCCCGCGGCTGGCCGCGCCCGCGCGCCCGCATGACCCTCATGCTCGTGGCTGCGCTGCTCACACCCGCGTCGTTCTTCGTCGTCCTTGCCGGCACTCCTGCGTTCGCAATCGGCCTCATGGCCGTGCTGATGTTCGCACATGGCATCTGGATCACGAACTTCATGACGCTCATCGGCGACACCGTGGAACCGGGAGATGTGGCGACCACCGTCGGCCTCACGGGCTTTTGCGGCGGCATCGCCGGCATGTTGTCCAACCTCGTGATCGGCCCGGTCGTCGATAATTTTTCGTTCACCCCCATCTTCCTCGCATCCGCCGTCGTCTATCCGATCGCATGGTTGATACTCAGCGGCCGCTCGCCTTTCCGTTGAATTTTCTTATGCCTGCCATCTCCTCCTCACCCTCCACCCCAGTCGTCCGCATTCCGCGCCGCAAGCCGCGCACCGCACGCATCGGCCTCTTCGGCGTCGGCTACCATGTTTACTGGGGCCAGTTTCCAGGACTGCTCGACGAGCTCCTGGCGAAACTCGCCGTGCTGGAAGGACGCATCGCCGCCACCGGCGCGACCGTCACCAACTTCGGCATGGTGGACAAAGCCCAGGACGCCTGCGCGCTCCTTCCCAAGCTCAAGGCCGCCGACCTCGACCTCGTGTTCTGCGACATGGTCACCTACGCCACCTCGGCGACGTTTGGCGCGATCATCCGGGGGCTCGACGTTCCCATCGTCCTCGTCGCGCTCCAGCCGCTCGCCGCGATGGACTACGCCAGAGGGACGACGCACATGCAGCTGGCCAACGACGATTTCTGCTCCGTCCCCGAGTTCACCGGCGTCGCGATCCGCATGGGCAGGCGCCCGCCCGAGATCATCCTCGGCACGCTCCACGACGATCCTGCCGCCGACGCCGAACTCGTCGAGTGGTGCGAAATAGCCATGGCGCTGCACGATCTGAAACGGGCCCGTCTCGGTCATTTCGGCCATCCCATCGAGCACATGCTCGACATGCAGACCGACCAGACGGCGCTCATCGCAGCGTTTGGCTGTCACATCGTCCAGACTGAGGCCGACGATCTGCTCCGGCTCAGTCGCGACATCACGCCCGCCGAGATCGCGGCCAAGAGTGACGAAATTCTGACGCTCTTCGACACGCCCGATCCGAAGGCCGACCCGCTCACGCGCAAGCTCACCGACGAGGACCTCCACATCGCGGCACGCACGGCCGTGGCGCTGGACAAATTCATCGCCCACCACGAACTCGACGGCCTGGCCTACTACTACGAAGGCGAGGCCGGCAGCCCGCTCCGGGAACTCGTGACCAATCTCATCGTCGGCAATTCGCTCCTTACCGCCGCCGGCTTCCCGATGTGCGGGGAGTCCGACCTGAAAACGTGCGTCGCGATGCTCATCATGGACCGCCTCGGCATCGGCGGGAGCTTCGCCGAGTTTCACCCGATCGATTTCCGGGAGGGCTTCGTGCTCGTGGGTCACGACGGTCCGCACCACATCAACATCGCCGCAGCCAAGCCCGTGCTGCGCAGCCTCGTCAAATACCACGGCAAGCCCGGCAAGGGCGCGGGCGTCGAATTCAAGATCAAGGAAGGCCCGATCACGATGCTCAGCATCGGCGTGAACGCGCAGGGCAGGTTCAAGTTCATCATCGCCGAGGGCGAGAGCGTGCACGGTCCGATTCCCGCAACCGGCAACACCAACACGCGCGGTTTCTTCCGGCCCGACGTGCGCACGTTTCTGAAGCGCTGGGTCGCCGAAGGTCCCACCCATCACTTTGCCCTCGGCGTCGGCCACCGCGCGCAGTCGCTCCGCCGGATCGGCGAGGCGCTCGGCATCGAAACCGTCGTCATCAACCTGGAGAAATGACCCTGCGCCGTTCAAGCACCCGAGTGTTCGCAGCGGCTCCAAGCCGCTGAAAACCCAAACCGGACACAGCCCCATGCCAAAGCGAATCCTGTTCACCCTCGTCGCCCTGCTCTTCTCCCCACTGGCAGCGCTGCACTCCGCCGACGCGCCCTTCATCGAAAAGCTCGACCTCTACAAAGTCCGCGACGTTGGCTACAAGGTTTTCCACATCCCCGGCATCGTGGTCACCGCGAAGGGAACCGTGCTCGCCTGGTGCGAGGCCCGGAAACGCGCCGCGGGCGTGTCGGATTGGGACGACATCCGGATCCTTTTGCGCCGCTCGACCGACGAGGGCAGGACGTGGAGCGATCCGAAAAGCATTGTGAACGTCCCGGACCCGAAGCCCAAGAACCCGGCCGCACTGCGGATGAAGGCCGTCGATCCGAACGACGTGACCTACAACAACCCCGTGATGATCGCGGACCGAAACGGAACAGTGCACATGCTTTTCTGCCTCGAATACATGCGCTGCTTCTACCAGCGCAGCGATGACGACGGACTGACCTGGAGCACACCGAATGAAATCACGGCCGCGTTTGAAAAAATCAGGGACGCCTACAACTGGAAGGTTCTCGCCACCGGACCGGCCCACGGCATCCAGCTCAGGACCGGCCGTCTTGTCGTGCCGGCATGGCTCTCCACCGGAACAGGGAACAACGCCCATCATCCCAGCGTCACCGCCACCATCTACAGCGATGATTCGGGGAGAACGTGGAAGGCCGGGGATATCGCGGTGCGCGCCACGGAGGAATTCATCGACCCGAACGAAACAACCGCCATCGAACTGGCTGACGGCCGGGTGATGCTCAACGTGCGGAACGAATCCAAGGCAAATCGCAGGCTCGTGACGACGAGCCGGGACGGGGCCTCGCAATGGACCGCTCCGAAGTTCGATGACGCGCTGATCGAGCCCATATGCATGGCCAGCCTGATCCGGTATTCACTTGCCGGGGCCGGAGGCAAAAACCGCATCCTCTTCGTGAATCCGGACAACCTTTCGCGAGCCGATGGCAAGGAGAAGCCCGGCGGGTATCGCGACCGCAAAAATCTCTCGGTAAAGCTGAGTTACGATGAAGCCCAAACCTGGGCGTTGAACAAGGTGATTGAACCCGGAGCCGCCATGTATAGCGACATCGCGGTCACGCACAGCGGCACGATCCTCTGCTTCTACGGCTGTGCAGGCGAAAAAAAGGGGCTGACCGCATTCAGCGGCGCACGACTCGTGCTCGCCCGCTTCAACCTCGAATGGCTCACCGACGGGAAGGATTCACCAAAGTGAAATCAAGCAGGTCGGGTGACAGGCGAAACACCCACGACATCGCGGCTTCAAACAGGACAATCCGATGAGTTGGCGCGGTGCTGCGATGCCCGATGAGTATCCAGGATTGAAAACGATCGGAACCCTTCAATGAAACGCACCCTCGCCCTCATCACCGCCCTGCTGCTTGCATCGCCGGTCGCGCTGCACGCCGCAGACAAGCCGCAGCAGCCTGCCAAAGCCGATGCCGTCGCCGAAGACCTCGCGCTGAACTTTCACCTCATGCATCCCGGTGGCGACAGTTTGCCGGGCGATCCGAACGCCGCCTTCCATCTCGATGGCGTATATCATCTGCACTACATCCTCGCACACCCCTGGAAGGACAAGCGCTCCTTCAGCTTCGTCCACGTCACGAGTCCCGACATGCTGCACTGGACGTGGCAGGCCACGAAGCTGCAGCCGTCCTTCACCGGCCACGGCATGTTCAGCGGCACGGGTTTCGTCACGAAGGATGGCAGGCCCGCCGCCATCTATCACGGTCAGGGATCAGGCAGGAACCAGATCGCCATCGCGACGGATCGCAAGCTCTCCGCATGGGAGAAGCCTTATCCCGTCCATGTGAAGAACGCTGACGGCACGGATGCGAAGATCAACCACTGGGACCCCGATTGCTTTCTCATCGGCGACACCTACTACGCCATCTCCGGCGGCGAGAAGCCTCCGCTGTTGAAATCGAAGGACCTGAGGACGTGGACATATGTCGGTGATTTTCTGCGGCACGACATGCCCGACGTGGCCCTCGGCGAGGACATCTCCTGCGCAAACTTCTTTCGGCTCGGCAACAAGTGGATGCTCCTGTGCATCAGCCATCCGCTCGGCTGCCGCTACTACATCGGCGATTGGGATGCGAAGACCGAGCAGTTCGTGCCCGGGAAACACGGACGCATGAACTGGCGCAGGGATGAGCAGAGCCTCTTTGGCAGGCCGCCGTGGCGCGTCGATTTCTTCGCCCCCGAAAGCCTGCTCACACCCGACGGCCGGCGCGTCATGTGGGCATGGTGCGCGACCCTGGGCATGTCCGGCGGCATCATGAGCGGCAAAACCATCCAGTCCCTGCCACGCGAACTGAGCCTTCCCGAGGATGGCGTCCTGCGCATCAAACCCCTGCGCGAACTCGGAACGCTGCGCCACGACCCCACGACTCTCAACAGCATCACGATCAGCGATCTCACCAGGGAAGTGCTCCCCGCCACGGTCCCCGCCGGCAAAAAGATCGCGACACTCCCTGGCGATGCCGCAGAGATCCGCATCACCATCGCGCGTGAACAGGCTGTGCGGAAACTCTTTGGCTTCACACTGTTCTCCGACGGGAAAGGCGGAGGGCTGCCGATCCTCTTCCGCCCTGAGACCGGCACTCTGCGCGTCGGCACCACCGAAGCACCGTTCTCGATCGCCGACCTTCCCAAGGACGAGGACGTGGAACTGCGCGTCTTCATCGACAAATACGTCGTCGAAGTCTTCGCGAACAATCGGCTGGCCATGATCGCCTCGCACGCTGACTATCGCGACAGGCTCGCGCTTGGTGCCTTCACCGTCGGCGCGCCGACCACGCTCAAGAAAATCGAAATCTGGAAACTCAAACCCACCAACCAGGGCTTCCTCGAAGCGCGGAGAAACCGCGTTTGGGAGCCAGACACAAAATGAAGATGTCCATCCCCACGCTCCTCATCGCCCTGCTCCTGGCTCCGCTGGCCGCGCCCCGCGCGGCCGAAACCAAGGCCGCCGCCGGTCATGAGGTCAAACGGCTGCTGCACGACGTCCCTCTCCCGCTCCTCGCCGCGCCAAGCTTCACGGCGCCGCTGGATGCCAGTTTCAGCGTTGCCAAGGGAAGATGGACTCCGCTGGATGGAGTGCTGGGCGTCCTTGATCTTCCCGAGGAGAAACACATCCCGGTCCTGCATCACAAGGTCGGGCTGGCGGACGCGGTGATCGAGGTCGAGTTCCTGCTGGATGGCCCCGGCAGCTTCCTGGTGGGCTGCGATTCGGACAAACACGTCGGCCGGGTGGTGGTGACGACGACAGGCCTGAGCATCGCAGAAGATTCCGTGAAGCCCTCGCACACGATTGCCAACCTGCCGGTCTCCGTGAAAACGGGTGAGTGGCATCACCTGCGCGTGGAATGGAAGGCCGACCAGATGGCGGCAAGCCTTGACGGGCATGAGCTGCGTGCGAAGCACTCCTTCCTCGCCACGCCCAAGTCCCGCAGCTGGCTGGCGGCGGGCAAATCCGTCAAGGTGCGCAACCTCAAGATCAGCGGGCAAAGGACGCCGGCGAAAGCCTGATCCCGCCGTCATTGCTCCCTTCACACGCGTGCCGAATCCGACGCAGGCGACGGCACCGGTGCGGACGAATTCGGGGACGCTTCTCCCCGGCAAAACACAGCATCCCGGACGGCGCGACGGAGCATCTCGACCGAGAGACGGTGACGATCCAGATAATCAGCAGCCACCGGGCCGGAATGCTCCGCCATTTCCTCGGTTCCTGCCAGCAGGATGGCAGGCGCCTCGCATCCTCGGTTCCGCATTTCCGTCACGAGGTCGCTCCCGCTTCGATGTCCGATGCGCGAACTGATGAGACACAAATCGAAACGCTGACGCCGGAGCAGACTCGCGGCGAAACTGTATGTCGAAGCCCACTCCAGCACAAAACGGCGCGGAGCAACTTCTTCCATCAACAAAGTGATCTTGACGAAAAAATCGTGCTCGGTGTCCACCAAAAGCAACCGCCTGCGCGGGGAGGAATCAGGATGCGTGCTCATTTTGTTCGGGAGGGCAGGACTGACAAGTGACAGTCCGTTGCTAGCGGGCGCCTTCGCACGTTACGAAGGCGCCCGCCATGGCCGGGGGGAGGGCCGCAAGGTGCTGCCTTCGGACCTTGGTCCGACTGCCAGCATGTCTGCGCGGGTCTCATAGGCGCCCTGGCCGGTCCTTGTCTGCTCAAGGCGCCGGTGTTTGAGCAACTCCAAGAATGCGCACATCCCGCCGAAGAACAACACGGAAGATACCCGACAAGCTTGTCAGGCAAACACCTGACAAACCTTGTCAGGCAAACACCTGACAAGCCATCTAGCCGGGGCGTGACACAGGGGTGGAAAGCCCCCGCTTGACCGCGAACTGCGTGAGCGCCGCGATGCTGTGCAGGTTGAGTTTTTGCATGAGCCGCTCGCGCAGGGTCTTCACCGTGGACATCTGCACACCAAAGCGTTCTGCGATCTCCTTGCTGCTGGCCCCGGAGGCGATGAGCGCCAGCACCTCGGACTCGCGTCCGGTCAATTGCGATTCGTCTGTCCGCGCGGCCCCATCGTGCGGACCGCCCAGGGAGTTCAACATCGTTGCCGCCACCGCCGGGCTGAAGAACACCCCGCCCCGGTGGACCGCCACGATGGCGCGCACCATTTCAGCGGGTGCGACGTCCTTCAGGATGTAGCCGCGCGCGCCGATGCGGGCGACCTCCGCCACGTATTCCCGGTCTTCATGGACGCTGAGGATCAGCACCCTGGCTCCGGGCACGCTCTTGCGCAGCAGGGCCGCAGCCGTCAGGCCGTTCATGCCGGGCATGTTGATGTCCATGAGCACCACGTCCGGATTGAGCCGCGCGGCCTGACGCAACGCCTCCTCGCCGCTGGCCGCCTCACCCACGATTTCCAGCTCCTCGAACCGCGACAGACACGCCTGCAATCCCTCGCGCACCACGGGATGATCGTCCACCAGCAACAGCCGGATGCGCGGCACGGACGGAGACTGGGCCCGAGACGCCGGGACGTTTCTGCCAGGGCGAATCTTCGTCTTTGGCACTGCGCGTCCGCGTGGTTTCTTGCTTTGGCTCATGCGGTCTTGTCCTTCGGCCGTTTTGTGGACAGCGGCGCCCACACCTCGATGACGGTGCCCTCGCGCGGAACCGACTTCACCGTCAGCGTTCCGCCTATGAATTCCGCCCTCTCCCGCATGTTGACCAGGCCCAGGCTCGACCGGTCAGCGCGGCCGTTCTTCGCCCTGGCTGTAAAACCGCCGCCGTCATCGCTGACCTTCAGGGTGACGCCGCCGGCCTCCCGGCGCAGTTGAACGACAATGCGCCCCGCCCCGGCGTGCTTCAGGATGTTGGCCAGCGACTCCTGAAAGATGCGGTAGAGCGCAAGCTCGATCTCCGGCGACAAACGCCGGGACAGGCGCGCCATGCGGCATTCGACCCGCAGGGACGAGCGCCCGGCCAGCTCATTCGTCGCGCTCCGGATGGCCGCGACGAGCCCGAGGTCATCCAGTTCGCGGGGGCGGAGATTATGTGAAATGGCGCGGACCTCATGCATCGCCGAAGTGAGGTAGCTGTTCATCCGCTCCATCTCGCGACGCAACGGGGAGTCCGCACTCTCCCGCAGCCACGACTCGACCGCCTGAAGCCGGAACCGGACCGATGCGAGCAGCTGGCTCACCCCGTCGTGCAGTTCGCGCGCCACCCGCCGCCGCTCGGTTTCCTGGGCCTCGATGATGCGATGCGGCAACGCACGGACGGCTTCTTCGGCGCGGACCTTTTCGGTGATGTCCACCGCCATCCCCGCCACATAACGCCGCCCGGCGGCGTCGCAGAGCGGAAAGCGGAGGGTCCAAAAAAAGCGCGGATCACCGGATGTCGACGTCAGATTCTCCACGACATCCACGCTCGCTCCGTGCTCCATCACCGCGAGGTCATTCGCCCTCAAAAGCCGGGCCACGTCGCGGGGGAAAATCTGCCGGTCCGTGCGGGCCAGCACTTCGGCGGGCGTCCGGCGGAGAAACCGGCAGGCGCGCGGGTTCATGTAAACGTAGCGAAGCCGTTCATCCTTGATCCACGCAAAGGCGGGCGAGTGCTCCATGAACGACTCGAAGCGCGCCTCGCTCGCCCGGCGGGCAACGATCTCGCCGCGCAGCTGCTCGTTGGCAACGGCCAGTTCGGCGGTGCGCTCGATCACGCGCTCTTCGAGGGTCTGGTTGAGTTGCGCGAGCCGCTCCTCCGCAAGCCGCCGGGCCATGAGCGCGCGCTGGATGCGGATGTGCGCATGCACACGGGCCACCAGCTCGCGGTTGGCAATGGGGCGGGCAACGTAGTCGTCCGCACCGCACCCCAGCCCCGCGACCTTGCTGTCCGGGGAGATTTCAATGCTGGAGATGAGCGTGACAAACACATCCACCAGGGCGGGGTCGGACTTGATGTGGCGGCAGACTTCGCGCCCGTTCAAGTCCGGCAGCATCACATCCAGAAGCACCAGGTCGGGCTTCAGCTCTGATGCCAGTCGCAGCGCGTCTCGGCCATTGGCGGCGGGGAACACCTCGTAGCCGGAGCGTTGGAACAGGCGACAGAGCAGCTCCAGGTTGTCCGGCTCGTCGTCCACCACAAGCAGACGCGGAGCGACCTCCACTGGCACCGGGGCGGCTGCCTTGATTGTCGGATCAGAAACAATGCCCATGCGGACTCAAATCCCGGCGCAATCCGTTCGAAATGTCAACGCAGCCCGGCCAAACAGTCAGCGACCGCAAGGTCCCGGCGGCTCAATACTCGCGCTTCGTCTTCCTGCCGGGCTCGGGAACGGGATAGAAACCGTTGGCGTCCGCCTGCACGGGTGCGGGCGAGTCGAACGTGAGCTTGTCCGCGCCGGGCGCGTATTCATGCTCGTGGTTGAGCATTTCATCCAGGGTGACTTCCTGCGCGGTGTGCGCGGCGTAGCGGCCGAGCGACGTGACGAGGCTCCCCATGACGCCCCGGTCCACTTCGTTGTGCGGCTTGTCGTTGCGGATGGCATCGGTGAGCACCTGCCACTCGTTGAAATACGGATCGTCCGCCATCTTGGCGTCGGACGTCCACAGCAGGCTGTCGCGCGAAGTGACATGCCCCTTGAACGTGCTGGAAGGCCCGTTGCAGTCGCCGGATTTGGCCGCGATGGCCATGCCCTTCGTGCCGTGAACGAAGCTTTGATACATCGGCACCGCACCGAGCATGCAGCGGCCGTCCATGTAGAGCTTCGCGCCGTCCTCGAACGTGTATTCGACCGAGTAGGAGTCGAAGTTCTGGTCCACGTAGGGCTTGCCGTCCGGACTGGTGCGGTAGGTGCGCCCGCCGACGCCCTGGGCCTTGACGGGCCAGAGGAATTGTCCCGGCGGGCTCTTCATCCAGCAGAGGTGGTCAATTTGATGAATGTTGAAGTCGCTGTAGCCGCCGCCGGAGGCCCAGATGAAGCTGTGGAAGCGGGAGATCTGCCACATCAGCTCGCTGGGTTTGCCCGGCAGGCTGTTGTCCTTGCCGGGGTATTTCTCCGAGAAGGCCGAGCCAAGCAACCCCTGCATGCGGTAGCCACGCATGAACATCACGTCGCCGATCTCCTTGTCCTGGTGGATGCGCTGGTGGAGCTGCTGCAGGCACTTCTTGTGGCGCGACATGAGGCCGACGCTGACCTTGAGGTTTTTCTCCTTTGCGAGCTTGTTCAGCTCCAGCATCCGGCGCGAGGTCGGGCCGTCCGAGGTCACGGGCTTCTCCATGAACACGTTGATGCCCTTCTCGATGGCGTATTTGAAATGCACCCAGCGGAACGCCAGCGGCGTGGTGAAGATGGCGACGTCGCCCTTCTTCAGCGAATCAATCGCGCCCTTGTAGGCATCGAAGCCGATGAACTTGCGGTTGTCCGGCACATCCACCTGGTCTTTGAACTTGCCCTTGAGGGCGTTGTAGGCGCTGTCGAGCCGGTGCTGGAAAACATCCGCCATCGCGACGAGCTTGGGCGGGCCGCTCTGCGACATGGCGTTGCCCGCCGCGCCGCCGCCGCGGCCGCCACAACCGACCAGGGCCACGGAGATCTGATCGCTGCCCGCCGCGTGGACGTGCGGAAGCACGACGCCGGAGAGGGCGCTCGCCCCGACTACGACACCGGTGGCTTTGATGAAATCACGACGAGACGATGGTGTGGAATCGGGGGTAATATTCATGGCCCCATCGTTTGCGTGTGCGGTCCAAGTGTCAACACCGGAGGGGCGCAAGCAGATGGTGGCAAACATCAAACCTCTTCAACGCCCTTCGGCAAAAGCCCGGCTTCGTGCCGGCAACCTGTTTGCAAAGAAAGCCAAAAAATGGCCGGACGCGATGCTCCCCCTGCCCTGCCTTAATTCATCACCATGCCGCGCCGCACAAAGGTCGGCACATCAAGGTCCACGCCGTTTATCAACGTCGGCTCGCTGTGTTCGAAGGGTCCCTTGGTCACGGTCTCCAGTTGCAGCTCGGGATGCACGGCCTTGATCTTCTTGCGCGAGCGCCAGGAACGCGACGTGGCCACCGGCGAAGGAGCCGCCTCCGCAGGCGCGGGCTCGGCCACCGCCACGGCCACCGGTTCCGGTTCCGGTTCCGCTGCGGAAGCAGCAGTGCGGGCGACAGGCTTGGTCGCAATCGCCGCACCGAGCAGATCGAAGTCCGAACCCGTTCGCGGCGTCGGCACCGGCTCGTGCCTCTCCATCTCCACGTCCCCGGGCAGGTCGGCGGCGTGGGAACTCAAACGGGATGCGACGAGCGTGACCGTCAGGCGGTCGCCCAGCACATCCTCGATCGCCGCGCCCATCGTGAGGTGCGCGTTCCCGGCGTGCCGGTTGATTTGTTCCATCACGCGGTTGACCTCGGCCATGGAGAGGCTGGGGCCGCCCATGAGGCTCACGAGCAGCGCGTCGGCCTCGCCGAGCGCCGCGCCGCCGTCGAGCAGCGGGTTCGCAAGCAGTTTCTCGACGACCTCCTTCGCGCGATGCGGCCCGGTCGCCTCCGCGCTGGCAAAGGAACTCTCCGAATGCCGGTCGCGAACCACGGCGCAAAGGTCGGCGAAATCAATGTTGATGAAGCCCACCCGTGTCACGAGCTGCCAGATGCCGCGCACGCCCTGCGCGAGCAGCTCGTTCGTCGTGGAAAAGGTCTCGATGACGCTGGTGTTCTCGTCGATCAGCTTGAAGACCTTCTGGTTCGGCAGGCAGATGACGCCGTCGGCGGCGGCCTTGAACGCCTCCAGACCCAGCCGGGCCTGGCGCATGCGCTTCGGCCCCTCGCAATCAAACGGCAGCGTGACAAACGCCAGCGACAGCGCGCCGCACTCCTTCGCCACGCGCGCCAGCACCGGCCCGGCACCCGTGCCCGTGCCGCCGCCCAGGCCCGCGCAGATGAAGACCATGTCCACCCCGGTGCACAGCTCGCGCAGCCGCGCCTCGTCCTCCTCCGCCGCCGCGCGCCCGCGCTCGGGATCGCCGCCCGCGCCGAGGCCGCCGTTGAGCTTCAGTCCGAGATTGAACTTGTGCGGCAGCCGGCACTGCGCGAGCGCCTGAGAATCGGTGTTCAGCACGATCATCTGCGCATCCGCAAAGCCGGCGTCGTGGATCTGCGCCACGACGTTGCCGCCGCAGCCGCCGACGCCAAACACTTTGATGGTGAGCTGCTTCCTGACCGGAGCTGCGGCGGGGATGGTTTCAGTCGAGGTCATGGGCGGTGGCGGGTTGAGGAGCCGATGATGGATGCTGGATACTGGATGCTGGACAGGTGCGCCGCGTCCGGACGGCTTTCGCCATCCGGCATCGGACATCCAGAATCCAGAATCTTGTGTTCATCAAAACAATCCGAGTGAGCCGGCGAAGTTTTTGAGCTTCCCGACCAAGCCGACGCGCTGCTGGCCCTTCTGGCGCATCGCGCCGTATTTCACGAGGCCCACGGCCGTGGCGAGTTCGGGATCGTCGGTCGCGGAGCGCAGTCCGCCCACCGCGTTCGCGCGGCCGAGTGCCGCGGGCAGGCCGAAGATTTCGCTGGCGAGCTGCTCAATTCCACGGATGCGCGCACCGCCGCCGCAGAGGCACACGCCCGCGCGCAGCTGGTCGTGAAAACCCCTTTCACCGATGTCCTCGTCAATGAGCTGAAACGTCTCCTCCAGCCGCGTCACCATGATGCGGCGAAGGTGTTCCAGGTTCACGCGCCGGTCGGGGAAGCCGTTCTCGCTCGTAAGCGTGAGCGTCTGGCCCGCCGAGCCCTCGATGGTCGCCGCACCGTGCTCGCGCTTGAGCAGCGCCGCGCGCGCCGGGGCCATGCGCAAACCGTAGGACAGGTCGTTCGTCACATGGTCGCCGCCCACGGCGAGGATGCCGGTGTGCTTGGTGACGCCGTCCGCGTAAACCACGTATTCAGTCGTGCCCGCGCCGAAATCAACGACCAGCACGCCCATGTGCTTCTGCTCGTTGTCCAGCAACGCGAGCGACGACGCCAGGCCGCTGAAGACCAGCTCCTCGACTTCAAGGTTGATCCCCTTCACGACGCGCATCGGGTTTTGCAACCGCGTCGTCGCACCGTGGACGACATGCATGTCCAGCTCGAGCTTGCCGCCGAGCATGCCGACGGGGTCGGTGATGCCCGCCTGGCCGTTGAGCGTGAAATGCTGGCGGATGGCGTGCAGCACGCTGTTCTCGGACGGACGGTTGAAAACCTTCGCGTTCGCGAGCACCTCGTTCACGTCCGGCGGGGAAATCTCGTGGTCATCGGACGTGGCGCTGAAAACTCCGTGGGTGTTGAGGCTCGTGAGGTGGCTGCCCGTCACGCTCAGATAGACGCTGCCGATCTCGACGTCGGCGGATTTCTCGGCCTCGACGATGGCGTTGCGCACGTCCTCGGCGGCGAGATCAGCATTGACCACCTCGCCCTTGCGCACGCCGCGCGACGCGCACTGGCCGATGCCGATGACGTTGACGCCGCCGGACTCGGTGACCTCGCCCACGACGGCGGCCACCTTCGCCGTGCCGATTTCGAGGCCGACGATGACCGTGTGTTTTTCTGGGAAGAAGAGGTTAAGCATTTTTCCTCCGGTATGGGGCGGGTTTGGCCGGCTTGGCGGGCGGGGGGGGGACGGACCCCGCCTCAACCCAGCGGGCCGGCACATTCTGGGAAACGGAAACATCAAGAGTGGAAATGACCTTGCCCTGCTGCGTGGCCACGTCCTGCACGGCGCGCCAGCGGCGGAGCTGCATGTCGAAATCGCGGTGCGAAGAAAAGGTGATTTCACTCCTGCCTGACGTCGTTGCGGTCAGCACCTCCAGACCCGAGACATCCACGCGGCGGATGTCCGAGCGCCCGAACATGACCGACCGTTCGAAGTGCGCCAGCAGCCGCAGAGCCGCGCGCACCTGCGCCGACTCGACCTGCCGCCCCAGTTTGAGATCCACGTCATTTACGCCGCGCAACTCGGGCAGCCAGTCGATCTGCAGCGCCGTCGGGTCCGCGACCATCGTGCGGTCGGGCGGAAGCATCACAAACCCCGTGGCGTCGAGCAGGTGGATGACCGTCGTGTAACGTCCGCCCGCGCTCGGACGGAGCACGGCGACCTGCGCCACCGGCACGCGCTCAGTCACGCGGATGCGAAGGGTGTCCGGCAGCACGCGCTCGACGGCGGCGGACTGGATGAGCGGCACAAGCTCGAGGTCGCGCTTGATGCGGGCGAGGTCGAGGTTCATCAGGTTCTCGCCGACGTGGACGCCGGCCCACTTGCGCAGCGCCTCGGTCGTCAGCACGCCCTCGGTCTGGAGGTCGATCGTCTTCGTCGCAAAGGCCGGGTTCTCGGTGACAAACTCGCGCACCGCCCAGTCCACGCCCCGCCAGCCGAGGAAGAGCACGACCGCCGTGCCGAACAGCACCGTCAGCACCTGCATCACAAAACGCGTGCGGGCGGCATGAAGCTGGTCGGTGCGGAGCTTCACCCGCAGCACGTTCTCGTTCTCGCTGCGGAGGCGGCGGTTGCTGCTTTTGAAGAGGCGTAACAGTTTTCGGAACATGGCAATCGTTGGTTCAGCAGGACCCCGTCCCGCGCCTCAGCGCGAGGTCCACCATCATCTGGCAAAGCTCCGCATAGCTCAGGCCCGCGGCGGCGGCGGCCTTGGGCAGCAGGCTCGTTTCGGTCATGCCGGGCAGCGTGTTGACTTCGAGCACCACGGGGTCGCCGTTCGCGCGCACCATCACGTCCACCCGCGCGTAGTCGCGGCCGCCGATGGCATTGAACGCCGCGTGCGCCGCGTCCTGGATGCGCGCGCTGGTCATCGCATCGAAGTCCGCCGGGCAGAAGTATTCCGTCGCGCCGGCGGTGTATTTGTTCTGGTAGTCGTAGGAGCCCTGCCTGGGCCGCACTTCCACAACCGGCAGCGCGCGGCCCGCAAGGATGCCCACCGTCGTCTCGCGCCCAACGATGCGCTCCTCCATGAGCACCTCGGTGTCGAACTTCAGCGCTTCGGCAAGCTTCGCCGGAAACTCCGAAGGTGAATCCACGAACTGAAGGCCCACGCTGCTGCCCTGCCTCACGGGCTTGAGAACAACCGGCGTCTGCCAGCCGTCGGGCCACGTCGCGTCCGCCGACTTGAACGTCATGAACTTCGCCGTCGGCACACCGCAGGCCACGCACTTCTGCTTGGTGAGCACCTTGTCAAACGCCAGCCGGCTCGCCTCCGGGTCGCACCCGGTGTAAGGCACCTTCATCTGGTCGAGCTCCCGCTGCACCGTGCCGTCCTCGCCATAGGTGCCGTGCAGTGCGAGGAGGACCACCTCCGTGCCGGCGGGCAGGCTCCACTGGCCCGGTCCTTTGGGATCAAGTTCGTGAACCGTGTGTCCGAGCGAACGCAGCGCGGCCGCCACCGCCGCTCCCGAACGAAGCGACACTTCGCGCTCGGCGGACGGGCCGCCCAGCATGACGGTGATGTTCAGCTTTTCAGACATGGTCAGTCCTCACCGATGATTTCCACCTCGGTTTCCAGCTCGATGCCGCGCCGCTCACGGGCGGCGCGGCGGACGACTTCGATCAGCGCCAGCACATCGCGCGCGGTGGCCGTGCCGTCGTTGATGATGAAATTGCCATGCACGTCCGACACCACCGCGCCGCCGACGCGCGTGCCCTTGAGGCCGAGTTCATCCACGAGCCTGCCGGCGGGAACGGTCTTCGTGTTCTTGAAGATGCAGCCGGCGCTCGGTTCCTTGGGCTGCGAAGTCCAGCGCTTCTGCTGGCACTCGGCGAGTTTCACCTCGATTTGCTCGCGCGGCGCGGGATGGCCCTTCAGCACCGCACCGAGCGCCACGGCGGACTTGAGGAGCGGACAGCTCCGATAAGTCGTTTCGACGTCCCGCGCTGCGCGCTCGTGCGCGACGCCTTCGTAGTCCATGAAACGCAGCGACTCGACGGCATCGAAAGTCCAGCCGTTCATCGCCCCGGCGTTCATGCGGAGCGCACCGCCGAGATTGCCCGGGATGCCCTCGAGAAATTCCAGGCCACCGAGTCCGTGGCGTTTTGCTGCGAGGGCAATGTCCTTCAGCTTCGCTCCGGCGCCGCAACGAAGCCGTTCTCCGTCCGCTTCGATCTGCGAGAAGACCGGCGCGCCGAGGTGAATCACGACGCCGCGAATGCCACCGTCGCGGATGAGCAGGTTCGAACCGCGCCCGAGCAGGAAGAACGGCACGTCATGCGCGCGGCAGAAGCGAAGCACCCTGGCCAGATCGGACTCGTCTGCCGGCTCGACATAGATCTCCGCCGGACCGCCGACGCGCAGCGTGGTGCGCCTGGCCAGCGGCTCGTTGCGCCGCAGCACGCTCGCGGGTGCGAGCAGCGCGGCGAGTTCCGCCGCGATGTCGCCGGCGGGCGTGACTGGCTCTGGAGCGAGGGCGGTCATGGCGTGACGAGCGTTCCGGTCGGCAGGGTAAGACTCCGTCGAACCCCATTTGCCGACGGAGTCGGCGCGAGCGAAGCGAGCATCTCGGTGCGGTGGGCGCGGTCGGTGATGCTCGCTGCGCTCGCCTCGCTCCGCTCGGAATGGGGCTCGACGGAGTCTCGCCCTACCGGTTTGCGGAAGCGCGCGGGGGGCTGCCACTCGGCTTCGGCAGTGTCGTTGACGGTGATGGGCAGTCCACAGGCGCGGAGGATGTGCTCGGCGATGTCCGCAGCCGCGGCGGGCTGATGCCACCGGGCGAGCGCGGCTTGCATCTGCGTGCGGGCGGCGGCGTTGGTGAGCAAATCCGAAACGAGCGCGACAAACTGCGCGGGCGAAGTTGTGCGCTGGTTCAGCCAGCGGGCCGCGCCGGTGTCGGTGAAGGCGCGGGCGTTGCAGAGCTGATGGTCGTCGGCGGAAGTGGGCAGCGGGACGAGCACCGCCGGAACGCGCATGGCGGCAAGTTCGGCGAGTGAGGAAGCCCCGGCCCGGCTGATCACCAGCGTGGCTGCGCCGAGGGCGAGTTCCATCTCCGTCAGGAACGGCTGGACCAGAAAGCGGATGCCGGATGCTGGATGCTGGATGCTGGATTTGTATGCGGCACGCGCCCTCTCCACATCGTTTGCTCCCGTCAGATGGACGAATTGAAGATCGGGATGGCGAGCGATCAGCCCGGGCAACGCACCGAGGACGAGATTGTTCAGTCCGGTCGCGCCCTGGCTGCCGCCGGTGATGACGAGCGTGGGACGCTTCGGATCGAGACCGAGCGCCATGCGGCAGCTCGCCGCGTCAGCCCGCACGAACGGCTCCCGAACCGGCGTGCCGGTGACGACGTGGCGCTGAATCCAGAGCCGGCTCGCAGCCTGCGGGAAGCCGACAAACGCCTCATCCACGACATGCGCGAGCCAGCGGTTCGCGCGGCCGGGAATGGTGTTCGACTCGTGCATAAAGGTTTTCGCACCAAGCTTCTTTCCAGCCATGACGGGCGGAGCGCTGGTGAAGCCGCCCATCGCGAGCACGGCGCGTGGCGGACGGGAGGCGAAGAGCTTCTTCGCAGCCTGATACGAGGCGAGGGATGCGCCGACGAAAGCGAACAGGTTGCCCTGCAGAGCGACGGCAGGGAGCGTGGCGACTTGCAGGTCGCTCGCTGCACGGACGGCCTGCTGGTCCACTTCCTTGGGCGAGACGAGCAGCTGCACATCGCAATCGCGGCGCAACAGTTCGCCGGCGACCGCCAGGCCCGGAAACAGGTGCCCGCCCGTGCCACCGCAGGCGATGGCAACGAGAGGTTTTTCCGGAGCGCGGTGCATCAGGTGTGCCGGGGGAGGGCGGTGAAGGGGTTGTCGTCGAGCGGCGCGGCGACAACGAGCGGCTTGTCGGTGGCGCGGCGCGCGACGCTGAGCACGAGACCGGCGGAGGCGAGCAGCATGACGAGGTTCGAGCCGCCGTAGCTGATGAACGGCAGTGTCAGCCCCTTGTTCGGAAGCACCATTGTGACGACGCCGACGTTGATGAAGACCTGGACGCCTATGAGGAAGGTGATGCCGATGACAAGCAGCTGGCCGAACAGATCGCTCGCGCGCCACGCAATGCTCAGGCCGCACCAGCAGAGCAGGCCATAGGCGGCGAGCAGGCCGAGCGTGGCGGCCAGGCCCAGCTCTTCTCCGATGATGGAGAAAATGAAATCCGTGTGATGCTCGGGGACAAAGTCGATTTTCTGCCGGCCATTGCCAAGGCCAAGGCCGGACGTTCCGCCGGAGCCGAGGGCGTATTTGGCCTGAAGCTGCTGGTAGGCGATGGTCTTCGCGTATTTTTCCGGATGCAGCCAGGCATCAATGCGCGTGCGGCGGTTCTCGTTGCACATGAGCAGCGCGCAGATGAGGGCAAAGGCCGCAACTCCCAGCGGAACGAGATACGCGGGACGCGCTCCGGCGATGAGCAGAACAAGCCACACGACCAGACCGAGGAGCATCGTGGTGCCGAAGTCCTTGCCGGCCAGCACGAGCACAAGGGCACAGCCTGCCAGCGCGCCGGGGATCACGATGCCGTGAAGAAATTCCTTCATGCGCTCGCGGCGGATGCAGGCGTAGTGCGCCAGCATCGCGATGACGACGACCTTGGCGAGTTCCGACGGCTGGAAGGTGAAGCCGTGAAACTCAATCCAGCGGCGGGCACCGTTGATCTCGCGGCCTTTTAGCGCGGTGAAAGCCAGCAGCAGGCATGAAAGGATGAGGCCGGGCCAGATGAGCTTACGCAGCCACCGATAGTCCAGCGCCGCCATCACGCAGCACGCGACCAGACCGATGGCCGCGAAGATGGACTGCTTGATGAGGAACGCCTCGCCCTGTTGCGTCATGCTCGCGCTGTAGAGCATCACCAACCCGGTCGCGAGCAGGGCCGCGACACAGCAGGCGAAGAGGGTGGCAATGCGGCGGATGGTCATGGAAAAAAGTGGATGGGAGCAGGATCGATGTCAGGATTAAGAGCCGGAGCAACGCGCCTGCGGCGAATCCAGCTCGTAATCGTAATCCTGCTCCGCTGCGCGCAACCGCCCACCGACGGGACGGAGCGTGGCGGCACTCCGTGCCACGCTCTCGTCCCATCGTCGCCAGTCAGCCGGTGCATCGGTGATTGGGGTGGTTTGGTTGTGGAATTTTCGTCAGCTCAGAACTGGCCGGGAGGCTTCGGGGCAGGGGGCGGCTCGCTCAACGGCGGCAGTGTCGGAGGCAGCGCGGGCACGGCGTCGGCTTTCGGCATGGGAGCCGTGTTCGCCGGCTCGCTGCTGGATTTCTTTCCACCGCCTGCGGGCATCCTGAGCTTCTGGCCGACCTTGATCTGGTCTGTCTTCAGGCCGTTTGCCTCGCGGAGTTTGGCGACCGTCGTGCCGTGGCTCCTGGCAATCTTGCCGAGATTGTCACCGGACTTGACGGTGTAAGCGCCGTCGGAGTCATGTGCAGCGGCAGCCGTGGTCCCGCCGCTCTTCGCCGCCTTCGGCGTGCCGGCAGGAATGTTGATCTTCTGGCCGATCTTCAGTTTGGCGGAGTCCACGCCAGGGTTCGCGGCTTCGATGGCCTTCACGCCGACGCCATGTTTCTTGGCCATCGTGGAGAAGGAATCACCTTTCGCGACTACGTGGATTTTCGCCTCGCCGGTCACGGGGGCTGCGGGCGCCGGCTCCGGCGTGACCGGGGCTGCTGGCGGCGGCATGATGGGAGCGAGGGACGGCGCAGGTGCCGGCGCGACCGGCGCGCTCGGCAGCGGAGCGATCCCAGCCACACCCGGTCCGGGCATCGGCGCGCCGCCGATGGGCGGCAGCGTCCCAACTCCACCCGGCGTGCCGGGCGCGGGTGCGACGGGCGAACCGAGGTCGGCGGGCGGCGTGATCGGCGGCAGGACCGGCTCGGGCGCCTTCTTCGCCTCGGACTTGGTCTCGGGCTTGCAGCCGGCCATCAGGATGCCAGCCGCAAGAACTAGGTGCGCGCCCACGAAGATGGCGACGATGACGGGGAGGTTGGTCTTCCGGTTGGCTTTTTGCTCAAGGAGCGAGCCTTGCGGGCTGGACGGATTCGGAGTGCTCATGATGGTGCGTTGATGATGCTTTGGTGGCTGCGTTGTTCGGCTCGCCAGAGCTGGCCAGTCCCCGGCGAAATTATTTTGTTAATTCTGCAAAAAACTTTCAGTTCGGTCCTGCGACACATTTTCTCTTCTCAACCAGCTTTCCGACCGCCCCCATTCGTGGGGCCGTCGGCGGCGACACCGCCATTACTTGTGCGCTGCAACTGCCCGACCGCCTGTTGAAACACTTCACCCCGGTGGCGGTAATCGCGAAACAGGTCAAAGCTCGAACAGGCCGGAGAGAGCAAAACAACGTCGCCGGAGGCCGCAATTTTCACGGCTTCGTTGACCGCTTCTAGCAATGAATCCACCAGCGTGCAAGGGGTAAAGAGACTCCAGGATGCACGGAGCTTTTCACGCGTCTCGCCGAGCAGGAAGGCATGTTTCACGCGTTGCGCCAGAAGCGGCCCGAGATCGTGATAATCAAGGCCCTTGTCGCGGCCGCCGGCGATGAGCAAAACGTTGGGTTCGCCGGGCTGCGCGGCGGGCATGGTTTGCAGCGCCTTGGCCACGGCATCGAGATTGGTGGCCTTCGAGTCGTTGACGAATTTGATGCCGTTGATTTCGGCCACGAGCTCGCACCGGTGTGCGCCGGGCTTGAAGGTCATGATGGCCG
>Ga0172379_10002925_pt1 | contig 28570 bp, 32 predicted proteins | sample GrowelOW334metaG_FD_119756 | JGI IMG/M metagenome (GOLD analysis project Ga0172379, IMG submission 119756) | Groundwater microbial communities from an aquifer near a municipal landfill in Southern Ontario, Canada - Groundwater well OW334 metaG | ecosystem: Environmental > Aquatic > Deep...
ATAAAATGCATCTAATGATTTTATCAGACCACATTTTAGACATAATTTTTCATTGATAAGATTTTTATATATTTTTTTAAGTTTTTTAATTTCCTTCTTTCTCTTCTCCTCTTCTTTATTCTTATATGACATATCAAAATCACCGCATAAGTTTATCTTTAATAGCTGTCCTAATAAATTCTGCGGTGGTAATTTCTTCTGTTTTACAAACAACCTCAATATCAGTTTTCATTTTATTTGTGATATTGATATTTATTTTGGCATCATAAATATCTTTCTTCATATACTAAATCATCTCTTTAAGAATATATTATATACCTAATTTAGACTCAAAGTATATAAAGTTTTCTATAAGAATCCCGCCACTTAAAATTCAATCCTTTAAATTTCTACCCATTAAATTCAACCCATCTCCACTTCATTTTTCTAAATTTAACCCCATTAAATTCCTAAAACAAACCATACCCCCAAAAATTTTTTATAAAAAATTTCTCAATTTAAACTTTTTCAATATCAGCGAGGTCGTTAAACTTCCCAACATTAACTCTATGTTTTATTCTAATCAATGAGAATCTCTTATCACAATAGAAGCTAACCAAGCAATACCAATTGCTATTCCTAATAGACCACCAGAAATCAATAAAAACTCTAAAGTGGTTAACCCCGACATTAAAATTCCATTTATTAAAATATATTCATAAATTTGTGTCAATAAAATAAATATATTATAACTATTTCCTAAAAGACAACAACCAACTCCTATAGCAATAATACCAAGTGGTCCTGCTAATTCTTGTTTCATATCTTGATTCATTCTTTTTTCTTCCTCGGAGGTTTTGTTGTCCCAGTTATCTTCTTTTTCTATCATAATTAGTATAATGAATAGTTTTTCTATTTAAAGATTACGAGTGATTTTTTTTATTCCAAAAAAAGCGACCAAGTTTTAGCTTGTGAGTCAAAAACCACCATCATCTATTTATAGAAGATCCGTAATAAACACATTTGATGGTGAAATAAAAAATGAATGAAATTTTGCAGATAGAAAATTCTAAAAATAGAATTTTCGATAAGTGGTTGAAAAACCTACAGAAACTAGGACCACAAGAGAGTTCTGTTCTTATTGTGGAATCAAAATGTACCAAAGAGTGGTCGGAATTAGCTAACAAAATAACTTCTATCATGAATAAGTCTTGGATCAAACATTTTACCCATAATAAGTTTCCAGAAAAAGATCAATATATAAACCTACGGATATTATAATATTTGTAAATTATACAAAACCTTTTACTTCAGAAACCGGGAATAAACTATTTGATATATGTAAATCTAATATAATTATATTTTTTCAAAACGATATATCAAATTTTGATACAGAATTCTTAGAGAGTTACTGCACGGTTTGTTCTTGTGGAAAAAAAACTCAGAATAGTGGTTTAAAAAGATAAGAGATATATTTAAATACTTTAAAATTAAATAGGTTAAACATATGACTCATGCAGATTCTTGTGGTAGCCCACCGGCATATAATGATTATGGTTCTAGTCCACATACAGATAGTTGTTATAATATAACTCAGTATGCAGATTCTGGTGGATTGCCGCTTTGTCCCTCTGCTTTTCAAGGAAGTTTTCATATAAATAATGCTTGTCATTCAAATACAGCCTTTGGAGACTTTAATAATTATAATCATATTCCTTATGATGATTATTTAGATAATTATCAACAATGGACAGATTATCATACTGATGTTTGCACACCTTATTCTGATTCAGGAACACATTCTAATTATTGTAGTAACCACATAGATGATTATTATCAAGCAACATCGTGTAGTGGCGGGCAATATTTTGGAAATCAGGGTTGTTGGGCAAACGTTGCTTGTTCCGTATCTCACCAAAATTATTCCGTTACAACTTATGATAAACATATAGACGGATATATGGCTTATACAAATAGTACTACTCCAGGTTATAGTAATGCGTGTTATACTCATAATAATCATGAACCAGCCGCGCATGTAGATTATTATGCCAATGTGCATAATACACCACATACTAACTGGACAAATTATATTCATACATCTCATATTAATTTTTGTAACCACTCGGATTCTAATATAGGACCAGTTACGTGTGGATAGGAGAGATTTAAAAATGAATTATTCTGAATTTTTTAATAAATATGGATTTTTCCCAAGAGGAGGATCTTGGGGCACAATTTTACTTTATCCTACCCCACATTGTAATGTGGGATGTGGATATTGTTTTGAAATTCCTGTAGAAAAAGAACAATATTATAAAGAAAATATGATACGATCTCTTGAAGATATAATGTCTTTTGTTCAACCCAATGAACAAAAAAAGATTATTCTTCATGGTGGAGAAGTTTTGCATCTCCCATTAGAAGATTTTGAATTTTTTATAAAAGGAATAAAAAAGTTTCAAAGGAATCCAGCAATACAAACTTCTTTGTATGGATTAACAGAGGAACACATAAAAATTATTAAAGAAAATGATGTTTCTATAGGAGTTTCAATTGATGGCCCTCCAGAACTTAATATTTTAAGAGGTCCAAGAAATCCTAAATTAAACAAAGAATATCAACAAGAAATAATCGAAAACCTTGAAAAACTTAAAGCTGCAAAAATTGTTCCGGGAACAATTGCAATTCTGAGTAAAGCAAATGCAGGTAGTATTCAGAAAATGGACAAACTAATAGAATGGAGCAGAAAAAATACTTGCGGTGGCAGATTCAATCCTATGTTTTATCCATTCTGGAAAAAAGAGAAATCAGAGTTGTCTAAATATGTTTTAAACCCTCACGAAATGGCAAATGTGTTTCTCTATCTAACTGAAGCATCTTTTAAATATAGAGATTTCAGACCAGCTTTTGTTACAGAAATGATTAATAATTTATTAGGAAACGGCCTAGCAAGCTGCTCTTATTCAAGATGTGATTATTTAACCACAACCTGCCTAACTATAATGCCAAATGGTACATTTGCCCGTTGTGACCGTTGTTTTCAAGATGGATATTACAATATAAGCAGTAATAAGAGAGAAGAAACCCGTTCATTTATGTTAGAACAAATTCCTATGGAAGATGGAGGTTGTGGTAATTGTAGATATTTCTCTATTTGCGGAGGAAATTGCCCTGGAGAAGGAATAAATAAAGATTATAGGAATAAATCCTGTTTCTGTGAAGCTTATTATAAAACTTATGAGAAATTAGAAGGTGTCTTGAGGCAATTACATCCTGATATTAAATTGGCTATAGATGTGCCTAATTTTTATCATAATTATTATAAACAAGGAAAAGTTTTGAATTTTAATTTGATAGACAAAAGATATCACCAATCATCACCTAAAGACCAACAACAATTTAGGGTTCCCAAACATTTGATTGACGGCCTTAGCCCACAAGAACTTGAAGCATTTTGTATTAAAAATAATATAGAACATATAGATCAGAGTGATTAAAAATGATAAAAAATCCAGATCCATATACTACAATTTTACCTTTATACAATTCAAAACATCCTAATTTGATTCACCAACTAGAGGAGGCTAAAAAGGTTTGTATTAACCTAGAATATGAAATGGTAAAAAGGGGATATAGAGAGGCGAACGTTTATCAATTAACTCCAGATAATTATGACCGTCAAATTGAAAAAATATTTAGAGATAAATTAGTCTGGTTGCCAATAAATAGAGTAAAAAAATATAATGGATATTCTCATAAACATGAATTTGTGGAAAACCTAAGTGATGATGCCCTTGTTTATGGAGTAATTGCGAGAGATATAGAAACAGCAGAAAAATTTAAAAAAGTACAAACGAGTATAGACCATATTGAAACTGCAAAACTTTTGGGATATCCAGAGTGTTGTTCTCTTTTTTTTGATAAAGTATTTTCTCAAGATATGGACCCCATTTGGTCCTCTGCCATTAATACAGAAGGAAATTATATCAAGAACAAAATTCTATACGTACCTCATTATAATCTACTTTTATTGCAGCATTTGAGATATTTTGCTCCAAGGATTATAAGTTGGTTCCCTTGTAGTTTCCTTTGCGAAGAATCTTCTAAAAAATCAAAAATTTGGTTTAGTGTTTTAGAAGATATAAATCCCGAAATAGCCTCTTTTATAAAAGAAGTTTTGACCGTAAAAGGACAAACTTGGGATCTTCATTTAGCTCAGGTTAACGTTGATTTACCTGGGTATTTTAGAGGGATAGTCTCCTCTTATTATACTCCAGAGCGACGGTTTATAAAATTTGGTGAGGAGGAATAAAATGGGAGATGAAGAATTTATAAGACCAGAAACATTTTATTTTTTTGTTTCAAATAAAAAAACACTTAATTCTAACAATATACTTTGTTTTACAGATTGTCCAAAGAAGGCTAATAAATTTTTTGAAAATTATCCAGAGGAAGAAAAAGATTTAAGCGTATTTATTTGTAAACAAATATTTAGAGAAGATTTTCGATCTGGTAAGCATTATTCATTAGGGCCGGTATCTGACCGTCATCTTTAAATACTAAATTCACTTAATATATTTAATAAATAGAGGAGAAGAATATTATATGTCTAAAATTAATATAGAAGAAATAGAATCTACAGCAAAAATTATTGAAGAAGAAACTTCAAGAATTCGAATAGAAAAAGGGGAAAAATATGGAGATGGGTTCCAAGATTTTTATCTGAAATATGGTTTATTGGGAATGGAAACTGATTTATATAGAAAATTTTGTAGAATTTCTCAATTTAGTAAGACTAATGATCCAATTGCAGACAAAAAAGCTTTGGAAAATAACTATCTTGACGTAATTAACTACTGTGTTTTACAGTTGGTGTTTTTGAAGCATGTTTATTGGGGGAACTTTAGTTGGGAGTCTAGTCAAAGACTGGATGGAAAAGCGGCAGACTTGAAGAATTTAGTGCAAACAAACGTTGGGAGTCCTTGAAATTGGCTATCGAGGATAATTCCATGACAATAAAAAAACAAGGACCGCCAAAACGCATTTCGGTATCGCAAATTAATTGCTATCTTTCTTGCCCACGAAAATATCAATTCCAATATATAAAATATTTAAAAGAAGTAACTCGCTCATCTGCCCTAAATCTTGGAACTCTTACTCACGATATGATAGCCAAAGGCCAATTTGATCATCCAACCGACCCAAAAATAGATGGAATGTTGAAGACGGCCCAAGATTTTCTTGCTCAATATGACCAGAACGAAGAGAAATTAATGGAAAAAAAATTAGTGGGTACTATTTGTGATAACAGAACTGCTGTAGGAATTTTTGATGTTATTTTTCCTAATATTGCAAAAGGGGTAGATTGGAAAGCCACAACAAATTCTCCTTACAAAAAGATTAGTCAAGACTTGCAAAGTTTTTTTTATGCAAAATTATATGAACAAAATTTTAATAAAGAGATTGATGAAATTCTGTTCGTCTTCCTAGTCGATGGGGGAATTTATTCTCCAAAAATACAGAGTGATAATTTTAGAGAAAAATGTGAAAAAAGAATTCAAGATGTAATTGACGCTATCTATGGGGAAGGAGAAAAAGAATTTCCGAAGAAAATATCGCCCCTTTGCGCGTGGTGTGGATATGCACCTATATGTCAAATGTTTGAATAAAAAGGAAGTCTAAAGAATGCCGAAGAAAAAGTGTCCAAGATGTAAAGAAAAAAAAGATTGGTCTGAATATAATTTAAACCAATCGGGAAGAGATAAAGGAAAACCCATTACTTATTGTAAAAAATGTAGTAACGAAAAACTTCATCTTTGGCATCTAGCTCATCCAAAAAGGAAAACAGAACAAAACCATTTAAGAGGCATAAACCGTCCAATTAGTGAAGCAAAAGAATGTTCCAATTATCTTGGTGTATTTATAGCAGAGAAAGTATTATCTAAATTTTTTGAGAATATTTCTAGAATGTAATATGGTAATCCAGGATTTGATTATATCTGTGGAAAAGGATTTAAAATTGATGTAAAAAGCTGTTGTTTGAGAAAAAGTTCAAAATGTTCTACATTTCAGTGGCATTTTCACATAAGAAAAAATTTGATTGCTGATTATTTTTTACTATTAGCTTTTAATGATCGGGAAAAGTTAGAACCTCAGCATGTTTGGTTAATTCCGGGGAATGTGGTAAATGATAAAATAGGATTATGTATAATTGATACCGAAAAATCTTTATCCAAATGGTCCCAATATGAAAAGCCTTTAGATAAAGTAATTGCTTGTTGCAATCAGATGAGAGGAGAGTAACTTAAATGGAAAACTTATCTAATAACATGAGCCGCTTACACGAGATAATGCTTGATCTCGTAGGAAAACGTATTAAATTAAATATGAAAAATGGCTGGCAAATTAGTGTCTATCTAAAAGAGTTATTGCCCACAGAATTAATAGTTGTACCTTCAAAGACTGACAAAAAGATAGGGATTATTCCAACGGATTCAATCAACTATTTGCTTGAGATCGCAGATGAAGATGAATGGAATGAAGAGGAAAGCTAAAAAATTATTTTATTTCACTTCTGAAATACACGGTACTTTTGCCGCCTCAATTTTTGCAGTCTCAACTCTAGCAACTTGTATATCTTCTCTTGACTTAAAGTAAGAAGTTACCGCATCTTTTAACATGGTCATATATCCCATAATAACTATACCACTAACAAATTCTGGTATAGCAATTCCAAAAGCACTTAACATTAAAACAGCTAATACAACAATAAGAACAGATATTAGTAAATATTTTACTATTTTGAGTCTGGTACTTGCTTCATCATCAAAATTTTTTTTAAACATGTTTTAATATTTTTTAACTTTCAGAACTTATTCTTTTTGTAAAATTAAACTTTTATTAATTATAGTTAACTTTAAATAATATGAATTTAATACATTATTAAAGGTTTAAATTTTGGAGGAATATTCTTAAATAAGAAAAAATATCCGAAGACGAAACCACATAAACGTAGAATAAAGAACTCTAAGAAAATTTTAGAGTGGTTTTTTGAGCAAAAAAATAAATGTTTTTGTGTAATTTGTTCAGAACCAAGACCTGTCTTGTTAGAAATGCATCATATTGATCCTTCTGAAAAAAGTTTTAATTTATATTCGGCCATTTTAAATGGAGCAAAATTAAGCGCAGTAAAACGGGAGCTTCAGAAGACCTGTCCTTTATGTAAAAATCACCACCGGGCATATCACCAGGATGCTTTATATGAATCTGAAAAAATATTATATGATTTTTATGTCTGGATAAAATATGAACATAAAACTTTTGAAGAAATAGAAAATTTAAGTTTCCTTTTAAGTGGTTTGTCAAATGAACAGGTAAAATTTGTTAATGAATTTTATGGTACAAAATTTACGGCTGAATAGAAAGATTTAAATATTAGATATTGCTTATACATTAAATATGACAGAATTTAGAAAAGGATTAAAATTAAACTATAAGTTTAATATGATGATGGATAAAGAGTGTCAAGATGCGCTTGAGTCAACGGCAGAAACATATAAAATAAGCCCTTCTGCATTAATACGTATATTAATTATGCGTGAATACCGCGAAAAGAAGATGGGGCTTTAAAAATGGTACACAGCTATAAAGATGTTGAGTGGTTAAAGGAACAAGTTAAATTAGGAAAAACACAATTACAATTATCAAAAGAATGTGGATGCTCTCAGACTACGATAAATAAATATTTAAATTTTTATATTACAGTTGAAAATAAAAAGAAATATTATGATAAAAACAAAGAATATATAATAAAAAATAAAAAAATATATTATGATTTAAATAAAGAAAAAATACTTAATAAAAAAAAAGAAGATTATTTGAAGAATAGAGATGTTATTAGAATCAATCAAAAAAAATATAATAATAAGCATAAAGAAGAAAGAAAAAGACGCGATACAAATTATTATAAAGAAAATAAAGGACAAATATCTAAAAAAAATAAAAAAAGAACGTTGCAATTAAAAATAAAAACTTTTAATCTACTCGGTGGGTGCAAATGTTTATTGTGTGGAGATATTAATTTAGACCATCTAACCGTTGACCACATTGATGAACGAGGATCTTTGGATAGAAAAATAAATTTAAAAGATCATAGATTGTATAGGTCAATAATTAATTTTAAATATCCTATTGAGAAACTAAAAAATCTGAGAATTCTTTGTTGGAATTGTAATTGTAGTAGACAAAAAAAATATTTAAAAAGTGTAGAAGGAGAACAAACAAAAGATCAAAGATATCATACAAAACTTTGGAAAGAAGCTTTCTCTTTTTTTGGTTCATGCAAAACTTGTGGAGATTCCGACTTAACTCATCTTACCATATCACATATTCACAATGATGGGGTAGAGAGAAGAAGGAATGGAGAAAAAACTGGGATAAATTTACTTAAAAAATTTAGAGGTTTAGGCTGGCCTGAATCTCTTAAGCAAGATTATTGTCTTGAGTGTTTCTCATGTAATTGTTCAAGAAAAACTTAATATTTATTCATTCTTTTTTATATAACCTTATATTTTATTAAAGCTTATTTAATAAATATAGATTATAAGATATTAATAAATGAATTCTACTAAATTATATTCTAATATTGCTAATAAAAGGATTACAAAAGCTTCAAATGCTATTGAAAATCCCTCTACTCTTGAAATTCTTTCAACAATAATGGTCGAGGGGGAACATAGTCCATGCTATTGCCCAAAAACAAATGAAGCTCTGCGAGATCCAGATACTAATAATTTAATTCTTTTAGAATATACTCCAGAAATATTAAAAGCTTATTATGATAATTTTTCAAAAGACAATTCAATCAATTGGAATATAAACCATCGTGATGGGACATACGCGGGTAAGGTCACTGATGTTAATCTAACAACTATAGATGGAAAAGCTGCCCTAACCGCGAAAGGATTAATTGAAGATCCTATTTGGATTTCAAAATTAAAAGAAAATAATTTTAGTGGAATTTCAATAGAAACTTTTACTAATTTAGAAAATATAAGCGAATCTAGGCTTACTGCGGTATCTTTGCTCGATATTTTACCTCCCGCGTGCGGAAAAGAATTATGTTCTACTAAAATTTTAACAGCATCCACATCTATGATACAAGGAGATATTTTTGTGTCAATTGATAATTCTGATTTAATTTTTACAGAAGAAGAACAAGAATTTTTAGATAATTTCGGTTTTGATACAAAAGCAAGCTGGAACGGTCCCGCGAACGAAAAAAAATTATTAGATTATTCTCGTGATAAAAATGGAAATATTGTAATTTCTAAAATTAGAAAATATTTTTTAGTTGTAAACGGACCATCTGGCGAACAGGGTCAATATACCAGAGAAGATTTGAAGTACCCAGTCGGAAGCATCATTAATGGTAAACCAGATTTTGTATTGGATGGGTTGGTTGCTGCTTTAAAAAGATCTGCTGGAGAAGGACTTGACCTAAAATCAAAAATAAGAAGAATTATTATTCGTAGATTCGGTTTAGATATGTTGCCTCCATCTCTTAAAACTAAAGCAACAATGCTATTATTAGAAAATGATTTAGGTGATAAAATGGATATTATTGAAGAGAAAACACAGACAGAATCTCCTCCTGTTGTAGAAACAAAAGCAGCGGAGGTTGAAATTCCGAAAGAAGAACCCAAAATTGAAGTCCCTGTTGTAGCAACTCAGGCTTCAGCAACTGAGGTTCCAAAGGAAGAACCTAAAATTGAAGCTCTTATTGTAGAAACTCAGGCTGCAATAATTGAGGTTCCAAAAGAAGAACTTAAGCCTAAAGTTGTCCTTACAAAATCCCAGATGGACGAAGTTGCAATTGCTATGGGTGCAGAGACTTTCGAAATTGCAAAAGATATGATTACCGAACTTGCTGACCTAAAATCTAGGGTGAATGATAAAGCGGGCCAGTGGCAAGCAGATGATCTACAGAAGCAAATTGATTGTCTTAGGAAAGAAAATGAAGACCTTAAAGCATTCAAAAATGCTACTGAAGAGAAAGAAATTATGGAAGTTCTGCCCAAAGGTGTTTGGCAAGGAGAACTTGAAGTAGATGGTGTTCTAGTTCCAAAAATAAAACTCATTGCTGATGAAATAAGACACGGCGGCGTAGCAATTATGCTCAAGTATGTTAAAGGAGCAGCTTCTGGTTCTGTTGTTGAAGGAAAAGCTTCTGAAGAAGAAGTTAAAGCAGAAATTAAAACTAAAGGAAGTTTAGAATCTGTTGAAATAGAAGATGAAACTGCTAATAAACAGGAACAAGTAATTCAAGCAGTTAAAAATTTCACAAAAAGATATATGAAAAGTTAAATTATTATAATTAAAGGTGATTTTAAATGGTTGATAAATTTGGTGTTGATGTTAAAAAAAATAGAAATAATCATGCAGAAACTCAATTATCTGCTCCTATTCTAATAACATGCCTTATTGAAGAAGGTGATATTGTTGTAGCTGATGCAGAAACTGCTCAGTATAGATCCAGAATGAATTCTGAAGATATTTATACTTTCACTACTCCTGCTACAATTGGAGATAAAGTACAAATTGCTGCTGCATCCAATTATTATACTTATGCTGCCCTTAAGGGTATGCCTATCGTACAAAAGAAGATATCAACAAACAATACTCCAATTATAGGAGAAATTGTAGGTTATCCGATGCCTCTTCTGAATAAACCAGCAAGTTCAGGGGTTGCAAACAGTGTCCAACTTAGAGCAGCTAGTTTGTTCTATAGAACTGTTCTTGTAAAAGTATTTGCAATGGGATATGAATCTCTTGCTGTCTTAGGAAGTACAGTTGGAGCGGTTTCCCCCGGAAATTATATTCTATGGGACAATTCTGCTGCTGGATATCAACAGACTGGTACAGCAGGCACAGTAGCATCTAATGCTCTAGCCTGCCATTATTCTGCCGCTGATACCCCATATGTGGGTGTTCTTATCTTAGGACCAATAGACGTACAAGCTTAGACCAAAATGGTTTAAGCTCTTTTTATTTATTTAATAAAATTAAAGGTGATTTAAAATGGTTGCAAACAATCCTGGTAACATTCCAAATACTGATTATTTTCAGAACAGAGAAATTATTAGTCCTCTGGTTCAAAAATTCCTAGCTCCAAATCTTTATACTTTGAAGCTAATTCCCTTCGTACCTGTAGATGCCGAAGTAATTGCTGCATATAAAGAGTCTTACTCTGCATATGATGACCCAAAGAATATCGTTCCTCCTGCTGGACAGGATGAAGATGCAGCTTGGCCCCAAGTTGATGTGACTCTCGGTGAGCCTGTCAGTTTGAACACCTCCAAGAGAAGAGTCAAAGCTTCATTTAAAAAGGGCGTAGAAAATAACCCAAGATTTATGAATATTGTTAAGAATACCTATGCTTCTATGGCTTGGGCTATTGCTTATCAAGTTAATACAGATCTTATTGCAGAACTTATTGCAAATAAAGCTGCGGCAACTACACAATTTGATATCAAAACTAGCGGTGTGTGGGATGGGAACTCTGCTGATCCAGTTAAAGATATAAGAGCAATAGCTCAAGATATTAATGCAAAGAATGGTTACAGACTTGATACTATCCTTGTTCATGACACAAATTATTATGAACTATTTGACTTCCTAGAACAAGATGATTATGACTATCAATATGTAAGAGATCAAATTGCTCCTAATAGAAATTTCTATGATAAAGTGATTTATCTTAAGACTCCTGGCTGTTGGGTAGTTGGGCTACCAGAAGGAGCAGGCATGACTGCTGGTTCTATTATTGGTGTAGGAACTTTCCAAAATATGCCATGTGTAGAAAATTATAGCTATTCAGATCCAGACTTTGCAGCTACCACAATTGCTGATGAGTCTATTGGAGAAGCTAATATTCCTCTGAGTGTTAACCCTTGGAATTCTCCTGATGGCAGAAGTACTCAGGTAGAAGCTTGGATTAATAGTAAAGTATTCGTAGGAAGACCTGCTGGTATTTTCTATAAGTCTACTGGAATTTAGGTTAGGGTTTTACGTAGCCCTAACTTTATTCATAAACTTTTTATACTATTAAGTTTATTATATTTATTAGGTGATTTTGTTATGAATCTTAAATTAAAGAAAGAAGTGGAAAAAGAAGTTGATCCTATTAAAGAAACAAAAGTTTTTGAACCTATTATAGAAGTAGATCAAAAATCAAAAATTTCTGTTATTCCTAAGCCAGTTACTGTAATTAATGGCCCTGTGGGAGAAGTAATTAATTTTATTGAAACTCTTCCTGAAAATTATATTGTAACCAATATTATTAAGGCTCCCTCAACGCTTAGAAAAAATGGACCAATTGTTTCTCTTGCTTTTGTAGAAAAGTCTTTGGATTATAAAACAGTAATTGTTCATTCTGAAGATTTTAATGTGGCTGCAAAAGAAGCAAATACTGAAATTGAAAAAGGAGCAGTTGTTATTCATGCTTTTTCTTCACCAGTTTCTAGTAGAAAGCGTGGTAGAGTAGCATTTGAAATTATTATAATTCTAAAAAAGAAAAAGTAGGTTAACTATAAAATGACAACTTCTAGTGCCGATGTATCTGGATGGGTAGCTGCATACTGGCCGGAATTAGAAGTTACTATGGATGCAATATCTACCATTGTTGGTTCTGTTGATCTTTTTGCTGAACTTGTAACCGAAACAGCTACATCTATTTTAAGTTATGATATTACTAATAAATCTTCTTCTGAAGTTTTAAGAGCTAGAGCTTTAATGGTTTGTGTTGAAGCTGCTGGAATGCCAGGTATTGCCGGTTGGGAAGAGCAAAGGCATTATAATACTCTTAAAATAATGGACAGAACCTGGAAAAAAGAAGAGGGTTTAGATCATTTTATTGGGGAACTTCAACGCATACTTCCCGCATATACAAAGACCGATTCCGTTAAACTCAATACTATACTTGGGACAAAAGCTGTAGTAGACTCTCTTTATAATCATACTCGATTAGATCAAAGAAAAACACCTTATACAGAGAGAGATATTTCTGTTATAGAGATTTATGGAATACTGACGAGGATAACGAAGGCGCTGATTATTAATGATAGGGAATGAAGAGTACATAGTAACTCGCAAAGTTCCTTATCTTTATAGCGGAGTAGGTGGTAACGATAAAACTTTGACCTATGTTCTTCCAACAGGTGGTTGTTGTCTTCAATTTCAGTGTGTAGGTGTTGCGGGAACCCACGTTACAATTGTTGGCACCGCTGATGGTATTCCTTCTACCACCGAAGTTATTTCTGTTTTTGATACTTTAAAAATTGGTTATAGTTATAAAAAATGGACTGTTATAACCAAATTTAGTTCTGATTTCACTACTCTTATTATTTATCCAGCTTCGTCTACTGGAGAAATTATTTCTTCAAATGTTACTACTACTTTAAAAATAAAAGGAAAAACTTATATTGTTAACCCTAATCAATTTAGAGGTCTTTATCAAGAAGTTGCTGGTAATACTTATAAGGCTTATAGGGCTTTAGAATATGATAAAAGATTTACTTTAATTCCTGAAGATAAAATCACTATCTATGGAAAACAATACACAGTTAAAAACGTTGAAGGTACTGGAAAACATAGTTTTCAAGCATTCCTTGTAATTGAAAGGTAGGTAATTTCTTTATGGAAAAAAGAATGGGGGATTGTGAGATGAATTTAAAAGAGACTCATAAAGAAATTAGACGTTTAGAAATTAAAGTTCAAGATATTGCAGTTGATAAACAAACTCTTTGTGGAAAAATAGATCTCTTAAAAACCCAAATAAAAAACGTAGACGATAAAATGGAAGAATTAAAAACATTATTTTTGGATTATAAAAAAGAACAAAAAGAAGATATTGGGGAAATAAGAAAAGATATTAAAGCGATTAATGATTGCATGAGTATTTTTAAAATTGATACCGCTAAAAATTCTTTAATAATATCAATTGTGATACCAATTATAATATTAGCTGTAAGTTTTGCTTTTGGATTTAAATAATTATAGAAAACTTTAAATAGTTTAATTTTAATTGTATTTAATGGCTAGGATTCGCGATCTGAAAGAAGGAAATTTCCCCGATTTCCTTTTGCCATTAATTTATTAATTTTGTTCGGGGTAAGTTTGAACGGGGAAATATATATATGACTAAGGTTAAATGTGTTTGTTTGAATTGTGGAAAGATTTTTAAAGCTGTTTCTTCTAAAGTAGAAAGAAAAAAGCCTCGGTTCTGCTCAAACGAATGTAATAAAAATTTTAAAAATATAGATATTATTTGTAGAAATTGTGGAAAAGTTTTTACTGTATTAAAATCAGAAGTTTTAAATAATAATAGGAAATATTGCAGTACTTCATGTGGCCATGATAGTAAAAGGAAACACAAAGATAAAAAATTATGTTTATATTGTAAAAAAGAATTTAGGGTTAATCATAGTAATAAAAGATATTGTAGCATATCTTGTAGGGTAAAAGACAATAATAAAGAGTATAAATGTATCGTTTGTGGAACTCCTTTTTTAGCAACCCCATCAGAAGTTAAATTAAATAGACATAAGTATTGCAGTAAGGGCTGCTATTTAAAAGACCGTGTTAATATTATCGTTTCTGAAGAGACTAGACAAAAAATATCTATTTCTCATATGGGAGAGAAGAATCCTAATTACAGAAAACATCCCTCTGAAGAAACTAGGGAAAAGATGTCTTTTAATAATAGCGGAGAGAAAAATCCTTTATATGGGAAAAAGCATTCAGAAAATACTAGAAAAAAGATTTCTGAGGCTTTAATAGGAAAATTAAGTGGAGAAAAGAACCCACAGTGGAGAGGTGGGATAAGTTTTGGCAAATATTGTCCAAAATTTAATGAACAAACGAGGGAAAGAATAAGAAATAAATTTGGTAGAAAATGCTTTTTATGTGGTAAAAATGAAATAGAAAACAAAAATAAGAAACTTGATGTGCATCATATAAACTTTTCTAAATCACAAGGTTGTTTTGGAGAGCAATGGAATTTAATAGCTTTATGTCACAGGTGTCATTCTCTTACTATAGCACATAAATTTGAAATGTTTGTGTTACTCACAAATTATTGGGCAATGAATGATAAAATAACTCTTTTTTCTTTAGGAGAAATATATTATGGGAAATGCTTTAGCGGTTGAGCAGGAAATGCGTGCATATGGTTTAGCAAAATGGGAAGCAGTAATAGCAGGTGGTTCCCAGGCCGGTTCGCTCTGTGTTGAAGAGGTAAGAAGTCGAACCCCAGTTTTAAGCGGATCTTTAAAAAATGGCGTGTGTTATGATATAAAGAAATTAGGTCCATTTATCTTCAAAATTGGTATTGGGGTAGACGATTCTTCAAATTCAGATACAGGCGAACCCATAAAAGCATATTCTGATTGTATTGAATTTTCAGGAAATTGTCCCAAGGGACAAACAAATCGCGTCCCTCGATTCATGTTCCGTGGAGGAAGTCAATCCGCAAAGCCACAAATGGATAATCTATTAGCTTCTCTATTTTAATTTATTTTTTAATATATAACTTTATATTTTTATCGTACTTAAATATTTTCTTCTATTAATTAGACATCAGATGTCTACTTTTATTGAACCTACGCTTGCGATTATTCAAAAATTGAGGTTAGATGCAAACTTATTAATAAAAATGCCTTCTTCCAGTATACATTCTCAGTTTCCAAATGATACTGTTGACACCCCAGGTATATATTTGATTGATGGTCCCTCTCCACTCTCACAAATTGTAGGAAGTGCGAATCGCACTTCTCAAATTTTAGTTGGTCCTGGACTTTGGCAACTTTCAGTATATAGTAGACAAAGTGTAGATGAGGCAAAGCGAATTGGATTAGTTGCTTGTGAAGCTCTTTTACCATCAATTGTTACCGCAGGACTATGGAAATTAGATTATTCGTTTGAAAGGGTAATAAAAAATAAACTTTTTGATTGTTGGCAAGCAGATTATACAATAAATTGTCCTCTGAGAGAATGGAGAACGAAAGAATTACTATAGAGAGGTCTGAATGGTATCAACGTATTATACTGATTTTACCTATAGAGCAAAAGGATTAGATGCAGTTCTAAAACAGTTTAGAACAGCTACTAAAGAAATTGAACAGACCTCTCAAAAATTAGGTAAAATAACTTTTACAGTTAATGATACTGCTCTTAAAAATGCTACAAAATCTGCCCAGCTTTTAAATCAAGAATTAACAAAACTTAGTACCGCTCAAGTTGGTGGGAAACTTCCTGGTGATTTTGGAAGATTAAATACAGTTATTTCTAATCTTGAAAAATCTGTAGCTGGATTAACTACAAAATTTTCTTCTATAGGTGCGTCAGCTTCAAGTTTTTCTCAAGTTTCTACATCAGCAAATAGTGCGGCACAAGCTATTACAAAAATTAGCACATCAGCAAATACTGCAAAAGTTTCTAGTACAAATTTAGCTTCTTCTTTTAAAGGAATAGGTACATCAATTTCTGCATCGGCGAAGTCATTTACTGGTTTTTCTTCCGCCGCAGTTAAAGCGTTTTCTACAGCTACTTCTGCTGCTCTAAAGTTTGCTACAACAATGAGTGGGGCAGTTACTGGTAGTATAGGAAAGGCTGCCGCTGCAATGGGTGGAGTAGCTACTGCGGGTGGAAGAATGGGCGCTTCTGCACTAGCCACCGCAGCCGCTATGCCAAGGAATGCTGCATTATGGGCTGCACCAATGGCAACTTCTATGCTTCAGACGGTTCTGAGTCCTGAAGTTTTGTTGGGATTAACCTCTGGTTATGGCCTTTATTCTTATGCTCAATTAGAAAAAGAAGGTTCTAGAGCCGCAGCTAAGTCTGGAGCGTATGGACCGGAAGCGGAAACAATTAAACAATTAGTTATCGATGTTGCCCAAAGTTTTAAAGGAAAATCAATTTATGGCTCTGTCGATATTGCAAAAGCGGAAGCTGCATATGCTGCAATGGGTGGCAGTATTAAAGATTTAAGCGTTACAAAAGAAGTTACTAAAAATACATTAGATTTTGCTCAAGCAGTTGATATGGAATTAGCCCCTGCTATGGAATTATTATATTCCCAGGCTCTTAATTGGGCTGGATTTTCTACAATGCAGGGACCAGAAGCTGGTAAAGCAATTGGGGATGTGGGGGATGCATTAACTGTTTTAAGTAACCAAACTAGATTAAATGCTGATGATTTAAATGTTGCCCTAAAAGCGGTTACTCCTGTAGCAAAATCTTCTGGCATGGATATTTCACAAACCTATGCTGCTGTAGGTACTCTTTCTAATCTTGGGAGGAATCCAGAAGAAGCCGGTACAGATGTAAGAAGACTACTTTTAAGATTAACTCCTTCCTATAATGCTCTCCAACAGCAAGAAGCTGACGAATTAGGTCTTTGGACTGATGCAGAAGGTAAACAAAAAGATCTAAGTGCGTTAAATACTGCATTAAAGGAATTAGGACTTACTTATGAGGATTTGTCCGTAAAAACTCAAAAAGGAGATCTTGCTGGAGTAATTAAAGATATTGGCGACGCAATGGACAGTAAAGGCTGGTCAGACCTTGAAAAAGCAGCTTATCTTAAAACCCAATTAGGTATCCAAGGAACAACTCCATTCTTGCAAATGGCTTCTGATGCGGGTCAAGAACAATATGCCGCATTGTTAGAACAATTATATAATAGATTAGGTATTTCTGCCAAAACAGCAGAAACCCAAACTAAGAATTTGAGTAGCGCCACGAAAAAATTATTAGAGAACATAAAAGGATCTCTTCAGAATGTAGGGAAGGCACTAGAACCCTCTGCTACTAATTTTGTTAATTATTTAAATGAAAAAGTTGTACCCGCTTTTGATAAATTAGGGGGAATGATTTCAAAGGGTGATTGGTCTGGCGTAGGAGATATGTTAGAAGGCTTTATTGACCAAAGTCAGAATTGGTTAGAAAGTCTTAGTGAGGGTTTTAAAAACGCTCTTTCTGGCGATAAAGTTAGTGGTGCTCTAGATTGGATAGGTGATATTTGGGATTCAATTGATTGGGGCCAATTAGGTAGAACTTTAGAGAACGTTGGAGAAGGATTAGAGAGTGCCTTTGAAACTGCCTCGTCTTGGCTTCAGGATAGAATTAATAGTATTGATTGGGGAGAAGTTGAGTCTAGACTAGGGAATGCTTTAGAAACAGCCGGAACTTGGTTAGAGAATAAAATAATGGTATTAATTGGGATGAAGTAGGGGCCAAGATAGGAGATATTCTTACAACTGCCGGTGGATTATTAGAAAAGGCTATTAGAGCAATTCCTTGGGAATCTATATTTACTGCATTAGGAAATGCAATTTATGCCGCTGCCAGTAGAGTAGATTGGATTGGTGCTTTTCAAACAGCTTTTACAGCAATAGAATCTATTGGCACCTATGCTTATAATGGTATTGCTAATTCTGGCATAGGAACTTATTTGCAAGGAGTAGCCATAAACTTTGCTAACACAATAACAATGTCTATTGGGGCAGCAATTGCTTCTCTTGCTGGAGCAGCAATGAAATATGGTTTATTGTCTCCATCGGAAGCCAATGAAGGAAGCAGTATAATTCCGAATACAATAAATAAAGCGAAAGAAATTGGAGAATTTATATCTAGTCCAACTGCTCCACATGAAGCCTTTTTTAATACAGATTATAATAGTCCTGGTAGTACAAATACCGGATTATTTTCTTTAGAAGGGAACGTTGATAGATTTTCTAACTTTGCCAAACCACTTACTTCAAATTTAGAGGAAAGATCAAAAGAATCCACTGCTATAGAAAAATGGGCACAAAATTTTTGGGATAGCTATATAAAACCATCATCTTCTATATCAAGTGGGGCACAAGATCCTTTTTTAAATTCTGGCCCTGCACCAGAAGAAACAATGGGTCCAATAAATGCTGTTCTAGATATGTCTCAGGTTCAAGTTGGTCCCTCATCTTCATTATCGTCAGAAAATTTATTTTCGGGAATAAGAGAATCTGATCGAAAAGAGTTAAAAAGTTATTATGATTTTATACAGAAAGAAGAACTCCCTGATTGGCAAGAAGGAACTTTTGAGTGTTTGCAAGCTTTTGAAAAGTCAAAAAACGATTATAAAGAAGCATTATTATCTGATCGTGATAAAACAAATGATGAATATTGGAAAGATTTAAACTTAGTAAATGCAGAAGATAGTTATCATTTTTTAACTGGAATAACTCCTAGTGGAAAAATTGGAACTCCAAGTGATACTTATTTATTTGATGCAGCAGATGATACTTATGAAGGGACAATTGCAAAAACTTCTTCTAAGTATAATCAAGAAAGTATGATGCGCCTTTCTACTGAGTATAAAAATATTAAAAATGATTTAGAACACATAAAAACAGAAAAAGCTTATGATTTTACTCCTAACACTAATCAATCTGGAATTTACAGAGATTTTGGATCGCAACCAGGAATTACACCGCTTGGTGGTGGTGCGGGTTCTTGGCAAGAAAGTTTAAAGTCAGAATTAAATAATCCTAATTCAGAGGTTAATAAACAAAAAAGAAAAGATTACGAAAGTTATTCTGGTGGAAATGCTGTTGGTGGAACAACCGAAAAAAATCCATCAGGATACTCGCCAAGATCGCCTACTTCTTTAGAGAAATCAGAAAAAAGAGAGACATCCGAAAATCATAAGAACGTTGCAGATACAGCTCAAAGCACAGAAAGAGTTGCTTTGAGCTTAGAAGGAATAAAATCTGAGTTGTCTGGACTGGGAACTACTCAAACTGGAGCATATTTTACAGGGAAAGATCCTTCTGGAAAATCCTGGCAATCCCCCTCAGCTTTTTCTAAAGATGAAGCAGAAACTATATATAACGAATTGATTAAAAAAGGATATAAAATAACTGGGGTCGGAGGAACAGCAACAGGACAAGTTCCTTCAAATGCTGCTTCTCAATCTCAACAACAGCAGCAGCAAAAAACTTTAGAAACTGAAGTAAAAACTACTCAAGAAACTAATAATTTATTAAAAAATTTTCCTCCAGAAATTGCAGCAGCTTTTTCAGATAATGGGGTTGATTATAAGGCTCTTTCCAAAGCAATTGATGATGTTTATTATCAAGGAGATCCTAATAAATTATATGGTTTTTCTGAAAAAGCCTTAGAAGAATTTGATAATTCTTTGGAAGGTACATCTGATGATTTAGTAACGGCTCTTAATTATATTTTATCTGCGGCCATAGAGAATAGAAAAATTGAAGAAAAAGTAGTAGATAATACAAAAGATACAGCCGAGAATACTAAAAAATCTTCTGATAAATCAGCATTACAAGGTTTTGACACTGAAAAGCTCTGGTCAGATACTTTTGGTACTCCAGATTTAAGTAAAATTCAAGATAGCAACGCTCTAAGTGCAGAAAAATCAGCCGCTTTAGCTGCGCAAACAGCTTCTGATTCTTATGGTGGAGTGGTTAGAATTGGGTTAGACGCTCTCGGAAGACAAGTAGCTGTCATTGGGAGAGTCGCTCAAGAAAATTGGCAAACGGGTTGGGCAGCTCAAGAAGATTTAACTGGTCCTTCAAAAAATGCGGTTTCTCTTGGAAATACCATAGTTCCAGCAGAAATTAAATTAGATTCAACAGCAGCAGAATCAAAATTGGCAGAAATAAAAACTCCTATAACTAAAATAGTAAATACTAAAATTGGATCAGTTCCAGATTTTAGTGCAATTGCAGCCTCAATTACTAAAACAGTAAATGTAGTTACTAATTATATAACATCTGGTTCTAAAACAACAACTACTCCAGTAAAAGTTAAAACAAATTCTACTCCTAAATTCCATTCAGGAGGAGTTACTCCTGGGAGTCCCGGCCAAGAAATGCTTGCTATATTAAGAGGACAGGAGAGAATTATACCTCTTGATAGCAACAGTGGCAGGCAACAATCTGGAGGAGTAACTCATATTCATATACATGCAGAAGGTGCAACTTTCGTTGGTAATCGTGGAATTACTCAATTAGCGGAAGAAATATCAAGACTTCAAAATGATAAAACAATATTTACAGTAGTATAGGACGATGATTTTTAATTGACTTCTCTAGATAATTGTACTCTTGATAGATTTAAACTGGAATATTCCCAGGAAGCAATATTGCTCTCCGAGGATTAGATAAATTAACTTTAGATCAATTTACGTTAGATGCCCGAAGACAACTTACCACAGAACAAGATATTTCTGTAAAATGGAATCAAAATAGTTATATTTTTGAAGATTGTAAAATTAAATATCAACAAGCTGGACAAGTTTGGAGCCAAAATAAAATTAAATGGAATCAAGCTGCTTATATATTAGATACCTGTAAAATCAAATATAACCAATTACATTACGTAAATGAATTAACTAAAATAAAATATAATCAGAATTCTTTTGTTTATCCAAATAGTAAACTAAAGTGGAATCAAAGTAGCGTGGTCTATCCTGAATCAATTATTAAATGGGACCAAACCGCTTATATATTAGATACCTGTAAAATTAAATATAACCAATTGCATTACGTAAATGAATTAACTAAAATAAAATATAATCAAGCTAGTATGGTTTATCCAGAATCCATTATAAAATGGAATCAAAGTAGCATGGTCTATCCTGAATCAATTATTAAATGGGACCAAGCTGCTTATATATTAGATACCTGTAAAATTAAATACAGCCAATTGCATTACGTAAATGAATTAACTAAAATAAAATATAATCAAGCTAGTATGGTTTATCCAGAATCCATTATAAAATGGAATCAAAATAGCATGGTCTATCCAGAGTCCATTATTAAATGGGACCAAAATTCTTATATTAATAATATATTAAAAATGAAGTGGTATCAAGGACCATCATTAAAAACCACATTAGTTAATTATTTAGAAGTTATTACTCTACAAGGTTCTAAATTATATCCTATAATTGAAGATGCTTCAATAGAAAAAGGAGTTGAAATTGATACAGCAAAAATAAGTATATACGAAAATATTCCTCCTTATAGTTTATGCAGATTGTTTGTAAATTATAATATAATTTTATTTGAGGGAATTTCACTTAGTTGCCCCAAGAAAGGAAACTTATATGAGTTAGAAATTGTAGATTATCTTGAACATTTGCAACCAAGTAGTCCAAAACCGGGACTATATTTAAGAAGATATGAATGGCAAAATGTTCAGATTCAGAATTTTGTATCTAGTAACAAACCAACAGATAATAGCAATATTCTTGGTTTATTATATATGGCTAATTCCGTAATTCATCATGTTCTATTTGAACCATATGATGTTCCTAATCATATTTATGTATGGACTATTACTGGGAGTCCTTACGTAATTACTGAAGTTTTTGAAAATGTTACATTAATGACTCAAAAAACTTCAATTGTTCAACTTCAATCTGCTACTGGTTGGTATTATGATACAATGGCCAATAAATTATATATTAGACACACAGGAGATGTATCTCCGTATGATGTAGTAACTACGATTCCCAATATATGGGATGGACCGATGCCAATTAGAATGGGCACCCTAGCTACATCTAAATCAACATCAGTTATTTTATTTGCAGAAACAGCAGATTTTGATATACCGCTAGAAACACTTAATACTTATTTATATTCCTTTGGATTGGAATATGAATCCTCAGTAAGAAATGAAGTAACTTATATAGATATTGTAGAAACTAGAGGAGCGGGAAGTTCTTCGTGTCCCGCTAATACTTATGTGTCTTCCATTAATATTTTAAAAATTAATGAAATCGATTCAAATAATGCAAAATATTCTACAAATGGTGTAGTTCTACAAGCATATGGTCAAGGAGCAGGAAGTGTTACTGCTGGTGCTTATAGAAATATGAATATCGGTGGAAGATTTGTATATCTTGAAGATGCTTCTATTCATGGAGAAGCACAAGCTACCGATTATGTTAATAATTATTTAGAAGAAATGTATTTGCCTTCTCAATCTATAACATTTGAAGTTCCTCTTGATATTAGTGGAGTTTATGACAATAGAAGGATTGGAGATTCTATAAAAGTAATTATTCCCCTAGAGGATTTTATAAAAGATTTAAGAATTCAAAAATTACAAATATATCTAAAAGATTCTACAATTAAAATTACGGCAGGAGATAGATTATTTTCTTTAGAACAAAAACTAAAAGCTATAAAATCTGCCAATGAAAAATATAGAAAACACTTAGAAGATACTACTGAAGAATTTAGTTATAATGAAGAATTAAATATTGATTCTGGAATAACTAGAGATTTTGATTTCGAAATAAAAGACAATGCTTTAAGTATTCAAAAATTAGAATTATCTTATGACGTTGCAAAAATGGTAGTTGATTCAGCCTCAAGTGCTCCAACAAGTAGTCCTGGAGGAGCAGAAGCGGGAGAAGAAGAAGGTACAGGGCATACTCATAAAATAAAAGCTGGAGAAAAAGCAGACAAATCAACAATGACAATTGAAGTTGCTGCAAAAACACATTCTCACCCATTGAGTTTAGCAAATATGGGTGCTCCAACGTCACTTGTATATTTCCCTTCAGTAAATCATAAACATCCAGCGGGAACATTGGTAAATGGAAATCCTAGTGCGACCACAACCGTAATTAACAGCATTAGTTATACAACGTATAGTGCGGCGACAACTACTCATACTCATAATCAAGGGACATTAGTAAATGGAAATCCGAATGCAACAGTTGCTGTAATTAATAGTATTGGTTATTCAACTATTCCAATAGTAAATTATGGTCATACACACCCATCGGGAACATTAATAAATGGAACCGCTGATAATCCAGCTACTATTTTACAAACATTTACGTTACTTTATGGGAATTGTACTGCTCCAAACTGTGTTCGAACATTTGCGTGTGGATCACAAAATACAACTAAAAGCGTATCAGCATATAACCATTTGCACGGAATATCAGGAAATACGGGAGCGCCAAGCGGAACACCAACTACAATAACTTATGCATATACTCATGGAACTGTTGCAGTAAGTTCTTCAACTCATATACATACAATAACTGGAAATACGGGAGCGCCAAGCGGAACACCAACTACAATAACTTATGCATATACTCATGGAACTGTTGCAGTAAGTTCCTCAACTCATATACATACAATAACTGGAAATACAGGAACACCAGATTTAACAGATGGAGAGGCTGCTGGTCCAGGGCATCGACATACTGGAAGAACTGATGATAATACAACTGGAGAATTTGTATCTCATAAAGATCATGATCATAATATTGGTGGAAAGGAGGTTGCCGAACAAGAAACAGAACAAATAATTACGATGCCTGAATCAGAATCTTGGACTGTGCCAACTTATCAAAATGAAAATGGAGATTGGCTAGATTGTGAATCAATGGCAGAAATCCCATCTGGAAATAGTGAAATGTCTGAATTAAATCCAGATATGTATTTATCGTTGTCTATTGTTTCTGGTAGCACCGTAACTCCAATTTCAGGAAGTCCTTTTGTCGTCAATACAGAAGATGATTCCAAAAACAGTGGTGGACCAATATTAATTGATACTCTTGTTACAAAAGATGGAAAATATAAAGTTAGAGCTACAGTAGCTAATAAAACAGAACCAGGAAGTGCCTGCCGTTGTAAATTAGCAATTAGAATAAATGGAAAAATATTTGTAGACACAATTTTGAAGGGATAAATTTTTATTAACAAGTAAAATTTTTATATTTTTTTTGTTGAAAGAATTGCAAGTTTTTGGAAAACCGAAACCTTTAAATATAAGAAAATAGTATATAATTAAATTAATGGAAATACCCTACTTTTTAATGACTCATGAGGAAATTTCTAAGTACAGAATAAATTTAAGAGAAAAAGTTAGGGCCAATGAAATTGTATTTGATATTAGAAACAATGATAAAGAGTTTCCTAACTCTAGAATTACTAGAGTTTTTGAACGTGTAGGAAAAACAAGTAGATTAAATTTAATAGCAAAATTAATAGATTTAGATTATAAAGAAATAGAAAAACCTATTATTCGAGAAAAACAAGATTTGTGTCCCCTCGGATATAATTCTTTTAGTTCAAAAGATCTTAAAAAAAATATAAATAAAGCAAAAAAAATGAGGAAAGTTAAATGAAAAAAAAACAAACCATAATAGAAGTTGAGGCTACAGATTTAGAAGGAAATAGCTATAAGTGTCCTATTAAGATTGGTTGTTTACACAAATTTTTATCTGCTGAAGAAAATTGGGAAGCAATATATGATCTGATTATTATTATTCAAAAACTTAATAAAAATTCATTAATAATAGAAAAAGATAATAATGGGTTCGTAAAAGAAGTTCAATTTTCCTCTGTTATAATTACAGATGAAATTATTAATTTTGCTTTTAAAAATATTTGGAATTTTGTTGAAATAAAAGCAAAAACGAATATTTCTGATGAAATTATTATTAAAACTAGGAGAGAACAACTAAAAGAATTTATTGAGGGACAAAAAGAAAATGTATAAAATTGGTGATCTTGAGCTTTCTGAAGCAAATGGATTTTATATAACTGATCCGCTAGAATTTCCTAGTACTGGTAAGTTTGATGAAAGTTCTATTTGGAGAGGTCAACAAGTTTATGTTAGTAATATCTCTAGAAATGCGTTGAAAGGAAAAATTTCTGGAAAAACAGCATCTCGATTAGCAATTAGTAATTTATTATATTATGATGTAAATAATTATGATTGGAACTATGATACTGAAGATATTTATTTAGTAGAAGATAGCACACGACAATGGAAATTGAAAATGATTAGCATTGCTACTTCTCCTTTAGTTTCCGAATATTTTGAATTTGATATTAATCTAGTAGTTGAAGATCCAAGTTCAGAAGGAATTACCTTAAAAACTTCTACTGGATCTATCGTAAGCTCTCCAACAAATATAACTGGATTAACTAATTCTGGAGATAAAAATGCTAATTTTGAAACACTTCAAATTGATGGAGTCTATTATGGAGCGTCAAATGCAAAAAATATACGTTTTCAACATAATTTATCTACATATGTTTTTAATATCTCTAATGAAATTTTAGATGGAGCAAGTGTTTTTTTTTATCCTAAAATAAATAAATCTAATTTTATTTATGAAGATTTTTTTGCGTCAACAAATTTATGGGAGCACAATAGGACTTCATATTCTGGTGTAACTTTTTCAACAGATAAATTAATATTTGGAAACTCTCATTATCTTGTTTTTAAGTTTGATTTATTACATCCTTTACAATATGATCCTATTTTAACTTTGAGCATTATTAATCTTTCTGGATCTCCAAAAATACAAGTTTCAAAGGATAATATTTATTATTGGGATATTGACCATAATTTGGAAAATGGAACTTCTATTGAATATACATTAACAAAATTATCAGGGAATAGTACCTTTTATGTTAAAATATATTGTGGGGCGGCAGATGCTTTTGAATTATCTTATATGAAATTAAACTCATGGCACTCTATTAGTGGTCAACAACCATATATTACTGTACTCGCGAATGCTTTGAATGATATTTTAATTTGTACGTTAACAGCGGGACAAATTAATTATATATTATCTTGGCGGGATAAATACAATTATTAAATATAGATAAATGGTGATAAAATATGCCTATTGTAGAAACAGATATAAAATATTATCAAAGTAAGTCCACTGGATCTGCTGATGGAGAAGCCGAATTTGATGGACTTGGGGGTTATAGATCATCAACTGAGATTGTAGATGATACTGTTGCGAATGTTTTCGATAATATTAATGCTTCTGAATCAGAATTAGGAGATCTTGAATATAGATGTATTTTCGTTCGAAATGAACATGCTACATTAACATTGGAGGCAGCTAGGGCTTATATTTATACAAATAGTCCTATGTGTAAGTTAACAACTCAATTAGCTAACGGCGGTTCAGAAACAACTGTAGATGTAGATGATAATTCTTCATTTCCAACAAAAGGAACATTTTTTGTTGAAGATGAAGAAATTAACTATACCGGAAAAGCTGTAGGAAATGATCATTTTACAGGTTGTACTAGAGGGTATAATGGAACTTCTAAAGTTTTACATGCAGTGGATACTCAATGTGAACATAATCAAATAAGATTTATGATTGAAGCTCCATCTCCCACAAATGCTGGACCCGTACAGGTTATTGCTACAGAGAGTACTGACCCGGTTGGATTAACATTTAGTGATGGCAGAATTTTTGCAGATGGAGAAGTTATTGGAGATTTAGCTCCTAATGAAAAATATGCTATTTGGATAAGAAGAGCAACTCGGAAAGATTCTCAAGCTCTTAATAGTATTTATACTCATATAAGAGTTCAGGGGTCAACAGGAGCTTAATTGCATGGAAGATTTTGATCTATTTCCAAGGCAGGGAGAAGGAATTGCAGGACTTTCTCTTTGGTTCCAAAAAAATCAAATAGGGTTAGCTGGTTGCGGGGTTTTAAAAGATTTAGATCTTACTAGAAATAGTGCTACAGAAATTGTAGTTAGTAGTGGATATTATTCTTATTATGGAGTAGCTGTATCTTATGCTGGAGCTACTCTATCGGCTATTCCTGCGGCTTCTTCTGGATATCATAGATATGATGTAATTGTAATAAATCCAGTTAGTGGTAATGCCGAGAGAGTTGAAGGGACCGAAGCTGTCCCCGATAGTAGTTCAAATTTTTTAGAGAATTATATTCCTTTACCTGCTATATTAACTCAAAAATATTTTATTGTTTTGGGTATTCTTTGGATAGATTCAACTGGTATAAAAAATTCTACTAAAGGAACTTATTGTACTAACGGCATAGCTAGAATGAGATCTCCTGCGCCTTTTGGAGTAGATAATAGTACAATTTTAATTAGTGCAAATGGTGTAATAAGTGTTGCGCCAACTGCTGGAGTAGTATTAGTAGATGGTACAATCCCTCTAACTGCTGATTGGGATGCGGGTTCTTATGAAATTAGAGCACAAACGTTTGAATCTGATGTTGCTACAGGAACTGCCCCGCTTGTAATTGCAAGTACTACATTGGTTTCAAATCTCAATGCAGATTTATTAGACGGTATTCATGGAACTGAATTAGCTAAATTAGATGGTACAACTCCTTTAACGGCTAACTGGGACGTTGGGGCTTTTCAGTTAAGAGCTTTAACTTTATATGCTGACGTTGCTACAGGAACCGCTCCACTTGTAATTGCAAGTACTACTTTAGTTTCAAATCTCAATGCAGATTTATTAGATGGGTTAGAGGCTTCGGCATTTTTACTTAAAGATGGTACTCTTGGATTAACTGCTGATTGGGATGCGGGTTCTTATGAAATTAGAGCACAAACGTTTGAATCTGATGTTGCTACAGGAACGGCTCCTTTGGTGGTAGCAAGTACTACTTTAATTTCAAATCTTAATGCAGATTTGTTGGATGGATTAGAAGCTTCAGCATTTTTACTTAAAGATGGTACTCTTGGATTA
>Ga0172379_10002926_pt1 | contig 28564 bp, 31 predicted proteins | sample GrowelOW334metaG_FD_119756 | JGI IMG/M metagenome (GOLD analysis project Ga0172379, IMG submission 119756) | Groundwater microbial communities from an aquifer near a municipal landfill in Southern Ontario, Canada - Groundwater well OW334 metaG | ecosystem: Environmental > Aquatic > Deep...
TTAAATACTTTAGTCACTTCCTTTTGGTAACAAAAATTTCACATTCACTCCTCTTTCCTATTATTTTTTTACTTATCATTGCAGAAAGAAATAAACATGACAAATATCAACTTCCATTTGGGCCATCACCATCTCTTGCCATAAGGTAAGCTGGAGTTGATCATTCTAAAAATATAGAACAAATCATAGGCAGGCTTACCCTCAAAAGGTAAGCCTGCCTTCATTTAAAACAATATGGAGACAACATTACGTATCGCTATTCAAACCAAAGGCCGGTTGAACGAAGAGTCGCTGCTTCTTCTCGAAGAGACAGGCATCAAGCTGATCGAAGGGAAAAGAAGGCTCATCTCTTCGGCCAAAAATTTTCCACTCGAGGTTCTCTACCTGAGGGATGATGATATTCCACAGTGCGTGGCCGATGGCGTAGCAGATGTTGGCATCGTGGGTAAAAACGAGATGGACGAGCAGAAAAAAATTGTGGAGGTTGTAAAATCACTGGGGTTCAGCAAATGCCGTCTGTCGCTGGCTATCCCAAAGGATATCGGATATCCCGGACTCAACTGGTTCAATGGGAAAAAAATCGCCACCTCCTACCCCTCTATCCTCAAAGATTTCCTTGCTGAAAATAACATTCAATCAGATATTCACTTCATCGCCGGCTCGGTTGAGATCGCACCTGGTATCGGACTTGCAGATGCCATCTTCGACATCGTTAGTTCAGGCAGTACGCTTGTCAGCAACAGGCTGAAGGAGGTAGAGGTGGTAATGAAATCCGAAGCCGTTATGGTGGCCAACCCCAGTCTTTCCAAGGAGAAGCAATCCATTCTGGATGAACTCATCTTCCGGATCGAGTCGGTCGAAAACGGCAAAGGCAAGAAGTACATCCTGCTGAATGCCCCCAACGAAAAACTTGACCAGATTATCAAAGTGCTCCCGGGTATGACCTCACCCACGCTGATGCCGTTGGCCAAACAGGGATGGAGCTCACTACACTCAGTCATCGCTGAGAAAGAGTTTTGGGAGGTGATTGGTAACCTGAAAAGAAACGGTGCCGAAGGAATCCTCGTATTACCGATTGAGAAAATGATCTTCTGATAAACGCCATGCAAACCTATCGTTATCCGCCAAAAGAGAGCTGGAATGTGCTAACTTCAAGGGCTACTACTGATTATGCAGAAAAACTCCCCGTCGTGGAAGAGGTCATGCAAAAGATCCGTACACGTGGTGATGAAGCAGTCAGGGAATTTACGTCCAAATTTGATAAGATCCAATTGGAACTATTCCAGGTTTCGGAGCTCGAATTTGCAAATGCTGACACTGAAATAGAAGCAGGTCTGGCAATGGCGATACGTACTGCCGCAAACAATATCCGCACCTTTCACGAGGCTCAGAAGACGACAGTACAAAAAGTCGAAACCCAACCGGGTGTGATCTGCTGGCAAAAAAATATGCCGATCGAAAAGGTTGGACTTTATATTCCCGGAGGTTCTGCACCGCTTTTTTCAACGGTGCTAATGTTGGCCCTGCCCGCAATGATAGCCGGTTGCAAGGAGGTAGTCCTTTGCACGCCACCGGATACCACCGGAAAGGTCCATCCCGCGATTCTATTTGCGGCAAGACTGTGTAATGTACAACGCGTATTCAAAATTGGAGGGATCCAGGCCATTGGAGCAATGGCCTATGGCACTGAAACAGTGCCTAAAGTGCACAAGATTTTCGGTCCGGGGAACTCCTGGGTCACCGCTGCCAAACAATATGTCTCCATCAACACCTGCTCGATCGACATGCCTGCTGGCCCATCCGAGCTGGCAGTCGTCGCAGATATCTCGGCCAATCCGGCTTTTGTGGCATCCGATTTGTTGTCGCAGGCCGAACATGGCCCCGACAGCCAGGTACTCTTCGTTACCACGGAGGAATCGCTACTCGGGAAAGTCTCAGCAGAGCTTGCGCTCCAGATGGAACAACTTCCCCGGAAGGAGACAGCCACTGTGGCTCTTGGTCACAGTCGAATGCTGCTCTTTGACACCATGGAGAAACTATTGGCGTTTATTAATGAATATGCGCCGGAACACCTGATTCTTCAAACCGCCGATGCACACGCTCTTGCTGAAAAAGTTACAAGCGCGGGCTCGGTTTTTATTGGCCATTATACACCGGAAAGTGCCGGCGACTACGCCTCAGGAACCAACCACACCCTGCCCACCAACGGCTGGGCGCGCTCCGTCAGCGGATTGAACCTGGACAGCTTTTGCAAAAAAATCACTTACCAGGAGATCACCAAAGCAGGTTTGGAGCAACTGGGACCGGTTATCGAAACCATGGCCGAAGCCGAACTGCTTCGGGCACACAAGAATGCCGTAACGATTCGGATTAAGAAATAATGTGAAAATTGGGAAATTGGAAAGAGAATGAATTTTAGTCTGCAAAATATTACCCGAAAAAACATACGAAGCCTGCAGCCCTACTCCAGTGCACGCGATGAATATACCGGCGAAGCATCGGTTTTTCTGGATGCCAACGAAAATCCCTTCAATGCCCCCTATAACCGCTATCCGGACCCAAGGCAGGTGGCGTTGAAAAATCAGCTTGGCAAAATCAAGAAGATTTCGCCAGACCGCATCTTTCTCGGCAACGGCAGCGATGAACCCATCGATCTGCTATTCCGGGCTTTTTGCGAACCTGGTACCGATAACGTGGTTGCTATCTCTCCCACTTACGGGATGTACCGAGTGGCTGCAGATATCAACAACATCGCCTACAGGGAAGTGCTTCTGGAGGAAGATTTCAGTCTTAATGCGGATAAGATCCTTGAGGCTACCGATTCAGCAACAAAATTGATATTCTTATGTTCACCCAACAATCCTACCGGGAATGCACTAAACCAGATGGAAGTGCTAAAGATCATCAGTAATTTCAATGGATTGGTTGTTTTGGATGAAGCTTACATCGATTTCTGTCCGGAGAAAACACTATTGGCCAATCTGGAGCAATATCCAAACCTCGTCATTTTGCAAACCCTCTCGAAAGCCTGGGGTCTTGCTGCCATCCGGTTGGGTATGGCCTTTGCATCACCCGAAATCATTGCCATTCTCAGCAAAATAAAATATCCCTACAACATCAACCTTCTTACCCAGGAAAAAGCATTGAAAATGCTTCAATTGGAAGAGCAAAAGGTAAAATGGGTAGAGAACATTCTTCAGCAAAAAGACATTCTGGCAAAGGAATTGATAAAACTTCCAATTGTGCTGAAGCTTTTTCCCAGCGATGCCAACTTCATCCTGGTAAAAACTGTCGCAGCCAAGAAGATATACCAGGAATTGGTAGAGCGTCAAATTATTGTTCGTGACCGCTCCAAAGTTGCCTTATGTGGCGAATCATTGCGGATTACGGTCGGTACAGCCGCAGAAAATGAATTACTGATTAAAGCTTTAAAAGAAATTTGGTCAAATTGGATAATTCAATGAAAATGAGCACAGATAAGAATCTAATTATTTCACCACAATAGGCACATAGTTCACATAGAACCTATTGTGAACTATGTGCCTATTGTGGTAAATTCCATAAATCGAAAGTTCTTCAAAACGTAAGTCAATGAAAAAAGTACTCTTTATCGATCGTGACGGTACCCTGATCGTCGAACCACCAGAGGATTTTCAGGTCGACAGCCTCGAAAAACTTGAGTTTCTCCCGGGCGTATTCAGAAATTTACACGCGATCAGCAAACATTTCGATTATGAGCTGGTGATGGTCTCCAACCAGGATGGCATGGGTACGGAAGCATATCCTGAAGAGAATTTTCATCTGGTTCAGGGGAAGGTCCTCAAGGCTTTTGAGAACGAAGGGGTCACCTTCAAAAAGATCTTCATTGATTGCTCGTTCCCTGAAGACAATGCCCCCACGCGAAAACCGGAGATAGGCCTTTTACAGGAATTTTTGGATGAATCGTACGACTTGCCAAACTCATTCGTCATTGGCGATCGGCTTACCGATGTACAAATGGCCAAAAACCTGGGGTCGAATGCTATCTATTTTGCACCCGAATCAAGGGCGGATGACCTGATCGACAGCAACCTAAGCTCTTCGTGCGCCATGGTTACCGACAGTTGGGAGGAGATATTCATCTTCCTTTCGGAGCTGGAACGCAAGGCTTCGGTTAAGAGAGAGACCAAAGAAACGAACATCTTCGTCGAGGTTAACCTGGCTGGCAAAGGCATTGGCAGAATTTCAACCGGACTGCATTTTTTTGACCACATGTTGCTGCAAATTTCCACGCATTCGGGCTGCGATCTTACGGTTCAGGTAATCGGTGACCTGGAAGTTGATGAGCACCATACGGTCGAAGATACTGCCATCGCATTGGGCGAAGTATTCCTAAAAGCGCTTGGCAACAAACGTGGCATCGAACGGTATGGCTACTGTCTTCCGATGGATGATTGTCTGGCACAGGTTGCCATAGATTTTGGCGGAAGACCCTGGCTGGTGTGGGAAGCGGAATTTCAAAGGGAATATGTCGGGGATGTTCCAACGGAACTCTTCCAACATTTTTTCAAATCATTCTCTGATGCTGCGCGCTGCAATCTGAACATTTGGGCAGAAGGCACCAACGAACACCATAAAATTGAAGGAATTTTCAAGGCTTTTGCCCGTTCCATCAAAATGGCTGTGAGAAAGGATCCGTTTCAGGATACACTTCCAAGCTCAAAAGGGACTCTTTAAACCACTATCTATGATAACGCAAACAACCAAAGAAACCGCTATCCTGCTGATCCACTGTCCGGATCAAAAGGGGATATTGGCTGCAGTCACCTCGTTTCTGAATGAAAACAGGGGTAACATTATTTATCTCGACCAAAATGTTGATCGTGCAGAGTCCATCTTTTTCATGCGGGTTGAGTGGGAACTGGATCTGTTCTCTATTCCAAAAGAGAAAATTGCAGACTATTTCGAAACCCTTTTCGCCAAAAAGTATAACCTCCGTTTTACGCTTCATTTTTCAAGCGAACGCCCAAGGATGGCTCTTTTTGTTTCAAAGATGTCGCACTGCCTGTTTGATATTCTCTCCCGCCAAATGGCCGGGGAATGGGAAGTGGAAATCCCAATGATTATCAGTAATCACCAGGATCTTAAAGCCGTTGCAGATAAATTTGGCATAGACTTTTATTGTTTTGCAAAAAACGGTACCAATAAAGAGGAGCAGGAAGCCAAAGAGGTTGCCCTGTTAAAAGAAAGACAGATCGATTTTATCGTGCTGGGACGGTACATGCAGGTGCTAAGCGACAATTTTGTATCGCAATTTCCAAACCGGATCATTAACATTCACCACTCGTTTCTGCCGGCATTCGCTGGGGCCAAACCCTATCATGCCGCCCATGAGCGTGGTGTAAAAATCATCGGGGCCACCAGCCATTATGTAACAGCCGATCTTGATGCAGGTCCCATCATTGCCCAGGATGTCGTGCGCATCTCTCACGTCGACAGCATCGAGAATCTGGTGCGCAAAGGCCGCGACCTGGAGAAAATCGTGCTGAGCGAGGCCGTCTACAAACACCTTCAACGCAAGATTCTGGTCTTTAACAATAGAACCATCATTTTTAATTAAAGATTACAGATTACAGATTAAAAATTAAAATAAAATACTGATATTTAGGACAATAAAAATCATCATCATACCATTTATTCAATAAAATGAAAATACAATTTCTTTTAATTTGTGTAATTTGTGTAATTTGTGGTTGGGAGTAATTTTGTTTAAATCCGTGTAATCTGAGGTATAAAATCAAATCATATGAAGAAATTAACTTACACGTTCTTAATCACCGTTTCCCTGTTTCTCGTTTCATTTTCCACTTTCGCACAAATGCCTGTCAAGCAAGTACCGGCCGATTATGGGTATATTGTCAAAATTGGAGACAAAATTCCTGAGTTCACGACCACCCTAATCAGCGGGAAAACTTTTTCCAATGCCGATTTCAAAGGCAAAGTGGTGATGCTGCAATTTACTGCAAGCTGGTGCAGTGTTTGCCGGAAAGAGATGCCCTTCATCGAAAGGGACATCTGGCTAAAGAACAAGGACAACAAAAATTTCGTACTGGTTGGGGTTGATTTGGATGAACCTTTGGAAAAAGTCGTAAATTTTCAAAAAGATATCAATGTAACCTACCCGATGGCCCTGGATCCGGGTGGTAAAATCTTCGGACTTATCGCCGAGAAAAAGGCCGGGGTAACCCGCAACATCATCCTCGACAAAACAGGCAAAATTGTCTACCTGACACGTCTGTATAAAGAGGATGAATTTGCTGAAATGGTAAAAGTCATTGAGACATTACTTAAATAACAAATATGACACAGAGTTTCACAGAGAAGCACAGAGTTACACAGAGAATATTGAATATAGCCTTTATATAATCTTTCTCTGTGAAACTCTGTGTTACCTCCTGGTGTTCCTCTGTGTAACATTTAATATACTCACACTTCTTGCATGAAAGTCGCCATCATAAAATACAACGCCGGAAACATCCAATCGGTCGATTATGCCTTGAAAAGACTTGGCGTTGAAGCCGCTGTTACGGCCGACCCGCATGAGATCCGATCCGCCGACAGGGTCATCTTCCCAGGAGTTGGAGAGGCTTCAACGACAATGGCCTATTTGCGCAAACATCGTCTGGATGAACTCATCATCAATCTGCAGAAACCAGTCTTAGGTATATGCCTTGGACTGCAATTGATGTGCCGCCATTCCGAGGAGAACGACACAGATTGCCTGGGCATCTTTGACGAGACAGTGAAAAGATTTGAACTTAGGACGGATTTGCTGCCATCCATGAAGATCCCGCACATGGGATGGAATACCATTTCAGGATTGAAAAGCGACCTCTTTGATCCATCACTGGAAGAACAGCATTTCTATTTTGTCCACTCCTATTATGCCACAATGGGTAGCGATACAGCTGCTATTTGCAGCTATTCGATACCTTTCAGTGCTGCTCTTCAAAAGGACAATTTTTATGCAGTACAGTTTCACCCCGAAAAGAGCGGCACAGTAGGGGCAAAAATCCTGGAGAATTTTCTTCAACTTAAGATCTAATAATGAGCATCGAAATTATACCTGCCATAGATATTATTGACGGGAAATGTGTCAGGCTTAGTCAGGGTGACTACAGTCGCAAAACCATTTACAACGAAGATCCCCTAGAAGTGGCCAAGATGTTTGAAGCTTACGGCTTGCAGCGCTTGCACCTTGTTGATCTTGACGGAGCAAAGGCCCATCACATTGTCAATCACAAAGTGCTGGAGCGGATTGCCCTGAACACAACCCTCACGATAGATTTTGGCGGAGGACTCAAAAGCGACAGGGACCTGGATATCGCCTTTGAAGCCGGGGCAGATATGATTACCGGAGGCAGTATTGCCGTCAAGTCACCAGGCGTCATGCACAAATGGATTGAGACATACGGATCCGAGAGAATCATTCTGGGTGCCGATGTCTCTGATAGAAAAATCGCTGTCAGTGGCTGGACCGAAGACAGCGGCCTCGATCTATTCGACTTTATCGGTGGATGGATGGAAAAGGGAATTGACAAAGTCATCAGCACGGATATCAGCCGCGACGGGATGCTCACCGGACCATCTATTGAACTTTATAAAGAGATATTGCAGCGCAATCCGGGCATCTACCTGATCGCTAGCGGAGGAGTAGGTTCGGCACTGGACATTTTCGATTTGGAGAAGATCGGCGTCCCAGCCGTTATTGTTGGAAAAGCCATCTACGAAGGAAAAATAACGCTTGAAGAAATCGGCAGAATAAATACGGCCAGATTGTCGTAAATACTTGAAATTATGCTTAGCAAACGCATCATACCCTGCCTCGACATCCGTAACGGTCAGACCGTGAAGGGGATCAATTTTGTGAACATCCGCGAAGTCGGCGACCCTGTTGAACTGGGCAAACGTTATTCGGAACAGGGTGCCGATGAATTGGTCTTCCTCGATATCACCGCCACCCACGAAGGGAGGAAAACCTTTGTGGAACTGGTCAAACGTATTGCCTTCAACCTCAATATCCCCTTCACCGTGGGAGGCGGCATCAGCGAAATAAAAGATGCCGATGCCCTGCTTGCCGCCGGTGCAGACAAAATCTCCATTAATTCGTCAGCCATTAAAAACCCAAAGCTCATTGATGATTTGGCCCTTCACTTTGGCAGTCAGTTTGTTGTGGTCGCAATCGATGCAAAAGAGGAGAACAACCGCTGGGAAGCCACCATACATGGCGGACGGATCCCTACCGGGAAAGAGCTTTTCTCCTGGGCCAAGGAGGCCGAAAACAGGGGCGCGGGTGAAATCCTCTTCACCTCCATGAACCACGACGGGACCAAAAATGGATTTGCCAATGAAGCGCTGGCAAAGATGTCTGAAATGCTCTCCATTCCGTTGATTGCCTCGGGAGGTGCCGGTACCATGAAACATTTCTCTGATCTTTTCAAATTTGGGAAGGCCGATGCCGGGCTCGCTGCCAGCATTTTCCACTTCGGTGAGATCGCAATACCGGATTTAAAGCATTATCTTCGCATTCAGGGGATAAGTATCAGATAACAATTGGCACAGAATGTAAAAAAGAAGGGGAGACGGGGGGACTAGGAGACTGGGAGAGTGCATCTTGCATGTTTGCTACTACGTTTCGGAACAGAAAAATCCTGATAATCTGTAATTTATAATCTTTAATTTGTAATTCACAATAATGAATATTAATTTCAACAAAGAACCCTCCGGCCTGATTCCTGCCATCATCCAGGATCAGAACACAAACAAGGTATTGATGCTTGGGTTCATGAACAGGGAAGCCTATGACAAAACTGTTCAGAGCGGTCAGGTAACCTTTTTCAGCCGTACCCGGAAACGCCTATGGACCAAAGGGGAAGAATCCGGCAATTTTCTGAATGTAGTTTCCATCACTCCCGATTGTGATCAGGATACCTTGTTGATCAAGGCGATCCCGGTAGGCCCCGTTTGCCACACCGGCGCCGACACCTGCTGGGATGACTCCAACGCGACAGATGACTTCTACTTTTTGAAGACCCTGCAAAATTTCATCGCTAAACGAAAGGAAGAGATGCCGGCGGGCTCCTATACCACCTCCTTGTTTAATTCAGGCACTGCTAAAATTGCCCAGAAGGTGGGCGAAGAAGCGGTTGAAACGGTCATCGAAGCCATGGCCAACAACGACGAACGACTGATCTACGAAGCCTCGGACCTGCTCTATCACCTGATGGTACTCCTTTCGCACAAAGGGTTATCCATATCAGATTTGGCGACAGAACTGAAGAAGAGGCACAAGTGACGAGTAGATGACGCGGAAGAAATGACGGAGAGACCGAGATGACGGAGAGACGGAAAGACTGAGAGACAGGGGGGATTGGGGACTGGAAGACCCGGAGAAGATGGGACAAAGAGTCGGTTCCTGAGCGTAATCGGAAGTTTGAGGGATGATCAAATTCAAATTTGTGTTCCTTTGTGCATTCCTTAGCGTCCTTTGTGTTTAAATTTTAAATTCAAAACAATGAAATCGAAAACTGTCATCATTTTACTGATCACCATAGTTTTATCTGGAAATCTGCTCGCCGCTGATCCTGTAATTTCATCCATGGATATGTCCATCATTAAGAATAAACTGGATAAATTCTCCAAAGAGCGTTCCCTTCCCATGGGCGATCTGGTCCTGAAAATTGGGTTGGACTTTCTGAACACTCCTTATGTCGGTAAGACCCTCGATAAATCCAAAGTGGAAAAACTTGTCGTCAACCTCCATCAATTAGATTGCACCACTTTCGCCGAAAACTGCCTGGCCCTGGCCAGGACTGTAAAGGGAGACAAGCTTTCTGTTGAAAAGTATTGCTCGGAATTGGAGGGAATCCGTTATCGTGGCGGTAAAATGGATGGGTATGCCAGCCGTTTACACTACTTCAGTGAATGGATCGCCGACAATGAAAACCGTCACCATGTTCAATCAATGGCGGCATCGATGGGTGGAAAAGTACTTCCACTCAACCTTTTTATCATGAGCAAAAATCCAAAGGTATATCCTCAACTGATCAACGATCCCGCAACTACAGCACAAATTCAGGCCATCGAAGAAAAAATTTCAGCTCAACAATTCTATTACATTCCAGCAGATCAGTTCGAAAGCATTGAAAGCCTGGTCAAAGATGGAGACATTGTCACACTCACCACCTCTATTCCAGGCATCGATGTTTCGCATGTCGGAATTCTGATGAACAAAGATGGAAGGGTCCATCTTCTTCATGCATCCTCTTCCGTGATGAAGGTGACAGTCAGCAACGAACCATTTGCGCAGTACCTCACCAAAAGCAAGAAGACCACCGGCGTGATGATTGCCAGACCGGTGGAATGATTAGTTGATGCGCTGATTAGCTGATGCGCTGATTAGCTGAAGAGAAATACACTACGAATCATCACATCAACACATCCTCACATCATCGCATCAGCACATCATCACATCATCACATTAATTCATTGTTAAATCCCCCCTCCTCCCGAAACCTTGCGGGATTTAAAGCAGTATGCTCTATTAAAATCATTAAACAATAGAAGACATGGCACTTTTAGAACAATTAAACAAAAGATATGCGACAAAGAAATTTGATGCATCCAAAAAAATAGCCCCCAAAGATCTATCCGCCTTACTGGAAGCAGTTCGCTTGTCAGCATCCTCTTATGGACTACAGGCATACAAGGTTGTTGTTGTCGAAGATGCAACGATCCGTAAACAACTTCGTGCAGTAGCCTGGGACCAGTCACAGATAACTGATGCTTCTCAACTGCTGGTATTTGCCTTTGAATCCGATTTTGATGAGAAAGGGGTAGATCGCTTTGTACAAAATATCGCTGAAACCCGCAAGGTAGATGCCAGTACTCTTTCAGGTTATTCCGACATGATGAAAGGCACATTAAAAAGGCCTAAAGAGGAGATAAATATCTGGCTGGCCCGTCAACCATATATTGCATTGGGTTTCGGACTGGTTGCTGCTGCAGGGCTAAACATCGATACTTGCCCGATGGAAGGTTTCGATCCCGACCAATTCGATGAGATTCTTGGATTAAAATCAAAAGGACTTAAATCGGTGGTTTTACTGGCTGTAGGTTATCGTTCCGCTGAAGATGACTACCAACACCTGGCCAAGGTAAGACGGAGCAATGAAGAGTTCTTTATAACAATCTGATCGCAAAAATTTACGTGGTTTGAATAAATTTGAAGTCCCCTCTGGCAATGCCTTAGGGGACTTCAATGTTTTAAATTAGATATGACTCAGATGTGGTGAAGACAATTTGGCAAGGAGCTTTAAGCAGCAGGTTTGATGCGTTCAATGATTGAATAAGCCAGATTGAACCCTTCGGCAATGACCCTCGCATCTTTTATTCCATCGTAATAACCGTTCAGGTGCAGAATCTTATAGGCAGAATTGAGATAATTGAGAAGCTTTCTGTCAATCCCAGCAACCGCATCTTCGTAGTATTCAATGTTCTTTCTCCCTTTTACCTTTTCAATGCCTTTCAACAACAAATACCCGTCGAGCGCTTTCAAAACACCGTTGTAGGCAATGCCGCAAGCAGTCTTTACATACTTCTCATCCATATAGAAACGATCTTCCTTACCTGCCTTTTTGAGGGTTTCCCGGGCATTCTCCATATAACGGATAGCTTCGTTGTAATAGGTAGTTCTAATTCTATTTTGTTCCTTAATGACCATTTTGCCTCTTTTCACAAAGTTACGGAAAATTGCTCAAAAAAAGTAATGCTAGAAGCGCATAAATCGATGGCTGAAATTGAATATTCCCGTCGGGGAATATAAAATAACCAAATATCTGGAACTCCTTTCTTATCATCCTGTTACCCATCAATCCAACGAATCCCAATTCAGACACCCTTCACCACATTCCAAGCCCAATTGAGCAAAATCAATACGATTGCTAAAATTGCCACCCATTTTTTCCTCAATGTGTTTTCGAAAAGTAGGAAAGATTGGTAGAGGCTATCTTTCTTTAAAATAAGGTCATAGCTGATCCAAAAGGGGGTTATTATCAGCGCCGCAAAAATTACAAAGCCCAGCGGATTCCAGTACAGACCACCTGCCAGGTCCCCATGCATCAGGGAAATCACCGATCTGGTGGAACCGCAGGAGGGACAAGGAATATGTGCAAAATGCCTGATCAGGCAAACATCGTATTTGTTGCCAACCTCTTCCGGCTTCAAACGGCTAACCAGAGCCAACCATCCATATCCGACCAGGCAGGCCAGCGACAAAAATAGATTAAGACGATTGCGGGTCAACGGCATCAATAAAGGGCCATCATCAGTTTTTCAGTATTCTTCCTACGGGTAATTCCCATGATCATGACCCAGTCGACCAATACCCATATACCAAGTCCGCCGCAGGTAATCAACTTGATAACACCCAAGCCAATGTCACCCAGCATAAACCGGTCAACTGCCAATGGGCCGGTTACCAATGATACGATCAGAATGATGACCGGATCATCGAACTGCATAAATTGCAGCATTCTCCACTGGGGCTCATCCAGGGTCAACAATCGTTCCCTGATTTGAAACATCTGGTGGCCTTCCAAATACTTGGAATTGGCCATCAAAAACATGTCTACGCTTTTTGCATCCATCATTCGTAAATTTAATCATTAACCAACTTTGGTACCAGGCAGTCATGGTTAACTTTATGATAAGACGAACAAGTTGACCTAAAATTACAAATTACAAATTAAATATGACCGAGCAAATTCTGCCTTCTTCACATTTTCACCCTTCCCAATTTTCACATTTCCAATCAGCTAATCACCAAATCATCACATCATCACATCAATTTTTGATCCGATCCTTAAATACTTTCTCGAACTTCTCCAATTTTGGTTGAATTACAGCGCGACAATAGGGTTCGCTTTTATGAAGCCGGTAGTATTCCTGATGATAATCTTCTGCCACATAGAACTTTGTTTCAGGCTCCACTTTGGTAACGATCGGATGGTCGAAGACTTTGGCTTTATTGAGGGCATCGATCAGCGTCCGGGCAATCTCCTGTTGCTGCTTGTTATGAAAGAATATAGCCGAGCGATACTGGCTTCCAACGTCAGCCCCCTGTCTGTTAAGTGTGGTCGGATCATGCACAGTAAAGAACACTTTCAAAATTTCTTCGCAGGAGGTCTGATGTGGATCGAATATGATTTGTACAACCTCCGCATGGCCGGTCTCTCCGCTGCAAACTTCCCGGTAGGAAGGATGGGCCAAATGACCTCCGGCATAACCTGAAGTCACCTTCTCAACCCCTTTTAAACTCTTATAGATCGCCTCAATGCACCAAAAACAACCCCCTCCAAGAGTTATGGTATCTCTTTCAGCTACAATGGATGTAGCTTTTACTCCATCTGGTTCAAACTCAAGGGCAACCGAATTCATACAATAGCGCTTCCCGGTAGGTGCCGGGCCATCATTGAAAAGATGCCCCAAATGACTACCACAGCGACCACACAAGGCCTCCGTTCTGTGCATGCCAAAACTATTGTCCTCATGAAATGTAACACTCTTAGGATCAATTTGTTCAAAAAAACTAGGCCAACCGCATTCACTGGCGAATTTTGCATCCGACCGAAACAACCTAAAGCCACAGGCAGCACAATAATAGGTGCCCTTTCCGGTAAAGTCCCAATATTTACCGGTAAAAGAACGTTCAGTGGCTTTGTTGCGGGAAACTTCATACAAATCATGTGGCAGCACCCTTTTCCACTCAGCATTAGAAACGTTCAATTTGGTTTGATCTGTTCGCGAATAATATGGATTACCCGACTTTTTATCATTTGCATTGTCCATTTTGTTTTGTTTTGAAGAGGTGGTTGAAGTACCTTCCCCTGAAAGAGAGGGGAATAATTCAGATGAAAAACCATTGCTGGTCAAAAAGAGAGCCTGACCCAACAATAAAAGCATTGATTGAAATAAAATTTTCCTGTACATAATGTCTGTTGACTATATGGACTTTCTACGTGAAAATAACAGTCAGGTTTTGATACATGAACACCTTTGTGATTTTTTAACGGAGGGAAGGAGAATTGAGTTCTTTCTGACAAGTACTTTCCTGCCACAAAGACATCAAGGCACGAAGGCTCACTAAGAGTTATAAAGCTGATATTTAATTCTTTGTGAACCTTAGTGATTTAGTGACTTAGTGGCCTTCTTTATTTTTTGGCTTTTCTGAGTGGACTCAAAATTTTAGAACCGAAGAAATCCTTTCTTCTTCGTTCCTTGCTTGAATAGTACTATGTCTGCTTTTTCACTGGTAATCAAGCAACCTGTAGAAATTTTATCGAACCAGGGAAGAATCTTTTGAGTAAAGCTTTCAATTTTTGATGATTCATCAACAATCTCAATAACAACCGGCAATTTCTCAGTAATCTCCCAAAATCTTGTGGAACGGACAACGCTGCTTGATCCAAATCCCATGACCCCTTTCAGTACGGTTGCACCGGTTAGGCCATATCGCTTCGCGGCAAAGACAAGGGTTTCGTACAACAATGTATGTTTGAATTTATCGGTCGAACTGACGTAAATTCTTAATCTTCTGGCTTCTGAATTCGTCTCCATATCTAGAGTAATTTAGTGAGGGCATTTCCAAAAAATACGGCTACCAATCCCAGAAAAACGCTCAATCCGGTGTAAAGCGCGAAATAAAAGAAATTCCCGTCTCTCAGCAAGGTCATGTTCTCATTTGCAAAAGTCGAGAAGGTTGTAAATCCTCCGCAGAATCCGACGGTCAGAAAAATTCGCCATTCATCGGAGAGGATATTTGTTCTTTCAGATATGCCGAAAATAAATCCGATCATTAAACAACCCAACAAATTTACCGCCATGGTCCCAAATGGAAATGACGATACAAAACTATTCTGCACCGCTCTTGCGGTAAGATATCTCGCAATTCCTCCGAGGAAACTACCGGAACCTATGATAAACAACGTCTTAAGCATATGCGAAGATAGGCAAAAAGTTATGAGTTATGAATTAAATTCTGCTTGAAGCATAAGTACTTTAGTCACTTTAGTCACTTTAGTCACTTTTTATCAACCCAAGAAACAACTCCATCCCCCTTCTTTTGGAGTCATCGAGGTGATAAAAAATATTCTCTTTAAAATATTCCTCGAAAGGATAATCCGGATATTGCTGAATATATTCAGTGATAACTTCAGGAATATGCACAATTCCATCCTCAAGGGCTTCCTCAAATTTCAGCACAAAGTCCCTGTCAATCTGCCTGTTGGCTACCCAGCAGGCAAAAACAAAATCAAATCCGGTGTGGGCTTTCCAGGCATCACCTAAATCATACACATAGGGAAATTTCTTTTCAGCTTCAAATACCCTGTCACCGATGATTACTCCGGCAGTTGTACCCTTGATATCTTGCTGAATATAATCGACTCCGCCATTTTGCCAGTTCGGACCAATTTTCCAGTAATCCCTTGCCAGGATCCGGACCAACCGAACAGATGTTCTTGATTGATAATCCAATACAATAGTTTCAATCTCTTCCATAGGCACACTGCTGACCAATACAACTGTTCTCACTTTACCAGAGCAAGAGATACAATAGTCGGTTATGATGTTGGCCCCTGGAATTGAAGATATCTCCGTTACCGGGATAATTCCAATGTCAACGGTTCCTGCTTTTAGCTTATCGGCACAGACAGATGGGACATCCAGTGAAAGCTCAACAGCGTCAAGGATAGAAGAGTGTTGAAGCCCGAACAGAAAAGGCTTGGTATTCAGGTAGGTAATGGCAGATATCTTAATTTTGCCCATGATTTTTCTTTAGCCTGCAAATTTACGAAAGTTTGGCAGCTGATTCTCCTATTTGACGGGCAAAAAATGAACTTCCGTAACACCGTGGAAAATGTTACTTTTGTAGTTGAATTGTAAAAAAGTTTTATGATGGAATTGCAGATGTTAACAGCCATCTCGCCTGTCGATGGACGTTACCGCGACAAAGTAGCCGGGCTTGGTGATTATTTTTCGGAATTCGCACTGATAAAATACAGGCTTTTTGTTGAAATTGAATACTTTATAGCCCTGACAGAGATTCCGCTTCCCCAATTGTCCGACTGCCCGGAACAAACAAAAACAGGGCTCAGGAATCTGCACCATCAATTTTCTCTTGAAGATGCAAACCGCATCAAGGAGATCGAAAAAATCACCAACCATGATGTGAAAGCAGTCGAATATTTTTTGAAGGAAAAATTTGATCTGCTCGGATTGGACCCTTTCAAGGAATTTATCCACTTTGGCCTTACTTCCCAGGACATCAACAACACAGCCGTACCCCTTTCCATTCAGGATGCTCTTGAAGAAGTTTATCTCCCTGCGATGAAGGAATTGGTGGCTAAGCTGGTCGAACTCTCCAACAACTGGGGAAATATCCCAATGCTTGCAAAAACCCATGGACAGCCGGCTTCACCTACCATTTTGGGAAAGGAGATCAAGGTCTTTATCGAACGATTGGAAGTTCAGCTGAACCAACTGGTTTCTATCCCCTGCTATGCGAAGTTTGGCGGGGCTACCGGGAATTTTAATGCACACCATGTGGCCTACCCTTCGGTCGACTGGGTCGGCTTTTCGAACCGTTTTGTCTCTAACGCACTGAAACTGGAACGGTCGCAAACGACCACTCAGATAGCCCATTACGACAATTATGCATCCATCTTTGATTGTCTGAAAAGAATCAATACCATTCTCATCGATCTGGACAGGGATTTCTGGAGCTACGTCTCCATGAACTACTTCAAACAACAGATCAAAAAGGGAGAGATTGGATCCTCTGCCATGCCGCACAAAGTGAACCCGATCGATTTTGAAAATTCGGAGGGTAACCTGGGGGTCGCCAATGCACTGTTTGAGCATCTTTCGGCCAAATTGCCTATTTCAAGACTTCAGCGCGACCTGACCGATTCGACCGTACTGCGCAACGTTGGCGTACCTTTTGCGCATACCTTGCTATCGATCCAATCGACCATGAAAGGTCTGGGTAAGTTGCTTCTCAACGAAGAGGCGATTAACCGTGATCTGGAAGACAACTGGAGTGTTGTCGCTGAGGCCATTCAGACCATTCTTCGTCGCGAAGCCTATCCAAATCCTTATGAGGCACTAAAAGACCTGACCCGTGTCAACCGCAAGATCGATCAATCTGTTTTTAGGGAATTTATCGACCGGCTGGATATTTCAGACGAACTCAAAGAGGAATTAAGGAGAATTACCCCGCAAAATTTCACAGGTGTTTTTCACCAATAACTTTTCAATCCTGGACCGTAAGGATTCCAACCAGAAGGCATATCCTGCGAAGCTTCCAATAAGTCAACCTATTAAGTTAAAATATTCGGATGAAACGACCATGCGAAAATCTTCCGCACACAGGAGAATGATTATTGGGAGTTCCATCTGGCAAATGAAAAACAAAATTATAAACAGATGAAAGGTCTTTATAATTTATTAAAACGGTTTCTTCCTCCCTACAAAGGGTATATATTACTAAACATTCTGTTCAACCTATTGGGGGCGATTTTTGGAGCATTCCAGTTTGCAGCACTGATACCTATTTTGGGTATCCTGTTTCGTACTCAACCGTTAGTTGCTCAAGCGCCTGCCAGCTGGAGTTTTAATTTTGATAATCTTGTACAAAATATATCCTACATTATAAGTGAAGTAATACAAAATAGTGGAAGGGAACGTGCTCTTATCTATCTTGGCATTTTTATCATTATAATGGTAGTTTTGAAGGTTGGGTTTACCTACTTAGCCTCCTTTGTGATGGTACCTGTGCGTAATGGCGTGGTTTGCGATATTAGGAACCAGATCTACAATAAGATTCTCTCCCTTCCGCTAGGATTCTTTTCCGAAGAGCGAAAAGGCGACATCATTGCACGCACGACCGGCGATGTTCAGGAGGTAGACAACTCTATCCTTAACTCCATAGAGATGATGTTCAAGGATCCCATGATTATAATAATCAATCTTTGTGCGATGATTATAATGTCCTGGTCACTAACACTTTTTGTCTTTGCACTGTTGCCTGTTGTCGGTTATCTCATTGGGAAGGTCGGAAAGAGTCTGAAAAAGCCCTCCATGCTCGGACAAAACAAGATGGGCGAACTACTCTCCACGATAGAGGAGTCTTTGTCGGGTCTGCGCATCATCAAAGCCTTCAATGCCGAAAAGAAGATGAAGACTGTTTTCGCCAAACAGAACAAAGAATATTACCACATCATGAACGGCCTGATGTGGCGCCGTTACCTTGCACATCCAATGAGCGAATTGCTTGGGACAATAGTGATTGTGGTGATATTATGGTATGGAGGGCGTCTGGTGCTTAACAATACAAGCGCTTTGCCTCCTCAGGAATTCATTGCTTACATCGCTTTTTTCTACACCATCATCAATCCGGCAAAATCATTCTCCACAGCCTTGTATTCTGTTCAAAAAGGTCTGGCATCGATGCAAAGGATCGATATGATCTTACTCGCCGAAAACAACATTGTCAACAAACCGGATGCAATTCAGGTAAAGGAGTTTAATAAAGATATCGAATATCGTGATGTAAGTTTCAAATATATCGATGATGCAGTTCTCAAAAATGTCTCTTTAACCATCGAAAAGGGAAAAACTATCGCACTTGTAGGACAATCCGGTTCGGGAAAATCAACCTTTGTGGATCTGCTCCCACGCTTCTGGGACATTCAATCCGGGAGTATCCTCGTCGACGGCATGGATATCCGCGATTACAAAATCGCCGATTTGCGCGGCCTCATGGGCAACGTAAACCAGGATCCAATCCTGTTTAATGACAACTTTTACAACAACATATCGTTCGGTGTGGAGACTGCCACCATGGAGGAGGTAATTGCAGCGGCAAAAGTGGCCAATGCACACGAATTTATCTCCACTTCACCGGACGGTTACCTGACCAATATAGGCGACAGGGGCGGAAAACTCTCCGGAGGACAACGTCAGCGGATCTCGATTGCCCGGGCAGTGTTGAAAAATCCGCCCATTTTGATTTTGGATGAAGCCACTTCTGCGCTGGATACGGAGTCCGAAAAACTGGTCCAGGAAGCCCTGGAAAATCTTATGATGAACCGTACCTCAATCGTCATCGCTCACAGGCTCTCTACCATCAAGAAGGCAGACCTAATTTGTGTTTTCCACGAAGGAGAGATTGTAGAACGCGGAACACACGATGAACTGTTATCTATCAAACATGGGATCTACAAAAAACTTCATTCCATGCAAAATCTTTGATTAAATTAGGGATAAAAAAAAGGGAGCGGCTGCTCCCTTTTTTTTGTTAGGTTGTCATCGTTACTGTACGGCATCTGTCAATTCGTTGCCAGCTTTGAATTTAACGACTTTTTTACCAGCGATTTTAATGGTAGCACCGGTTTGAGGGTTACGGCCTGTTCGTGCAGGACGATCAGAAACTGAGAAAGATCCAAATCCGACAAGTGCCAGACGATCACCTTGCTTTAAGGCTTCAGTTGTTGTTTTAACAAAAGCTTCGATGGCTTTTTTGGCATCGGCTTTGGTCATTCCTGCTTCTGCAGCGACGGCGTCAATTAATTGCGCTTTGTTCATAACTAATAAGGATAATAAATGGTTAATAATTTAGATTTCCCTTAAAGACATTGCGTTTATCAGTTCAAATCACCAGGTAATAACAAAATTGAAATCAACACAATTACTTCAGGTAGAACCCACATTTGGCCAGATTTAAATAAAAATGATTCAAATGGTTTACTCCGACTAATTTCAACACAATTTTCTAAATATCAAAATTTTCATACACTTTTTATCATAAAACGGAAGATTATTTTTTTTTGGAATTTTTTGCCGAATGGAAAAAAGGTTTACTTTTGCAAACGCAAACCAGGAGAGATGGCAGAGTGGTCGATTGCGGCGGTCTTGAAAACCGTTGTACCGTGAGGTACCGGGGGTTCGAATCCCTCTCTCTCCGCAGATACGGGTGTAGCTCAGTCGGTAGAGCACTGGTCTCCAAAACCAGGTGTCGGGCGTTCGAGTCGCTCCTCCCGTGCAATTTTTTCCACTTCTCAAATCCATAAATTCACCATTTTATACACCTTAGAAAATTGAGGTGGTTATTGCTTTTGGAAATGAACGTGAAAAAAAGGATAAAGGATAAAGGGGGAAAGGATAAAGTAAGATACTATTGATCAATACCTTGAAGTGAACATCGGTTTATGTCGCCTACCTCAAGTCTTATATCTCATAGCTCACAACTTTCCGCACTCAATTCTCAACGCTCAAATGTTCCCAGTCGACTTCCATTGACAAATTTTCAGCCAACATTGAAAACTGGAGATAGGTTTCTGTCCTGAATCTGCCATATAGTCAGCCGGAACCTATTGGCACATGCTTTGATCAAACCAGTTGTCAAAAGAAATCTTTAACTTAAAATAGTATTGAATATGAAAGGAAAAATAGGGGTTACCAGTGAAAACCTTTTCCCAATTATTAAAAAATTTCTCTATTCTGATCACGATATTTTTCTTCGTGAGATCGTTTCCAACGCCGTAGACGCCACCCAAAAGCTCAAAACTTTGGCTTCTGCAGGTAAATACAGTGGCCAAATGGATGCTTTGAGTGTCAAAGTATCCATCGACAAGTCGCAAAAAACACTTACGGTGTCGGATAACGGTATTGGAATGACAGCGGATGAAGTTGAAAAGTACATTAACCAGATCGCCTTTTCGGGTGCAGACGAGTTCCTGAAAAAATACAAGAACGATGCAAATGCCATCATTGGCCATTTTGGATTAGGGTTCTACTCCTCCTTCATGGTTTCAGAAGAGGTGGAGATTATTTCAAAATCTTACAAGAAGAATTCGAAGGCTGTTCGGTGGGTTTGCGATGGTTCTCCTGAATTTATGATGGAAGAGACAGAAAAAGTGAGCGTGGGTACTGATATTATCATGCACATTAATTCGGATTCCCTGGAATTTTTGGAAGAATCCCGGATTACTGAATTGCTGAATAAATATTGTAAGTTTCTGCCGGTTCCTGTTGTATTCGGAAAGAAGAAGGAGTGGAAAGATGGCAAATATGAAGATACCGAAGCCGACAATCAAATCAATGATATAGCTCCTGCCTGGACCAAAAAACCAGTAGACCTGAAAGAAGAGGATTACACCAATTTTTACCGCCAGCTTTATCCTATGGCCGATGAGCCATTGTTCAACATTCACCTGAACGTGGATTATCCTTTTAACCTGACGGGAATTCTCTACTTTCCGAAGTTGAAAAACAATTTTGAAGTCCAAAAAAACAAGATCCAGCTTTACAGCAATCAGGTATATGTTACTGACTCGGTCGAAGGAATTGTTCCTGAATTCCTGACTTTGCTCCATGGTGTGCTTGACTCGCCCGATATACCGCTGAACGTTTCGCGTTCATACCTCCAGAATGACTCAAATGTAAAGAAGATCAGTAGCCACATTACCAAAAAGGTAGCGGACCGTCTTCAGGATATTTTTAAAGAGAAGAGGACCGAGCTGGAAGAGAAATGGAATGACTTGAAGCTGTTTATTGAGTACGGAATGCTTACAGATGAAAAATTCTACGAGAAAGCATTGAAATTCTTCTTCTTCACAAATACCGAAAACAAGCTCTTTACCTGGGATGAGTACAAATCACTGATTGAAGGTAACCAAACAGATAAGAACAAAAAGCTGGTTTATCTCTATGCCACGAATGTGGAGGCACAATTCAGCTTTATTGAGGCTGCAAAAAGCAAGGGTTACGATGTCTTGCTGATGGACGATGTGCTGGCAACCCCTCTTCTCAATCATTTCGAACAGAAATATCCCGAGTCCCATTTTGTGAGGGTGGATGCAGATGTCGTCGAGAAACTGATAGCCAAGGATGATCATGACCAGACAGTGATGACGGCTGAGGAGAAGAATGAACTGAGCCCTATTTTCCAGGCAGTGATCCCAAAAGAACGTGGACAATTTATTATCGACTTCCAAAATTTGGGAGATACAGGATCTCCTATGGTGATCACGCAAAATGAGTTCATGCGCCGCATGAAAGACATGTCCAAAATGCAGGCAGGGATGAGTTTCTATGGTGAGATGCCGGATAGCTATAACCTTGTAGTTAACCTTTCCCATCCTTTGGTGAAGAAGGTTGTGGCCGATAAGGATTCACAACTCAGTAGCGAACTCACCAAACTCCGTAGTGAATTGTCCAAATTAAATGATCAAAAAAGCTCCCTGGAAAAACTGAAAGAGGGCAAAAAAGATGAGGAGATTACACAGGAGGAGAAGGATCTTTTGAATGAGACCAGGGACAACATCTCCAAAATTGAAGCCGAAAGGCGTGAAAAGCTGGAGCAGTTTGGTGCCTCAAATCCCTTGGCCAACCAATTGGTCGATCTGGCTTTCCTTGCGAACAACATGCTGAAAGGAGAAGCATTGGCCAACTTTGTAAAGCGTAGTATAGAACTGATTAAATAACATTGGCACACTTTAAATAAAAAAGGGGCAAATGCTCCTTTTTTATTTAAGTAAATGGAAATGTGCCAGTCCGCCTTCGGAAGTCTCCTTGTAAATGGAGGGCAAATCATGACCCGTCTGTGCCATGGTTTGAACAATCTTATCAAAACTGATCATGTGTCGTCCATCTGAAAGCATCGAATAGTTGTTGTGGTTGATCGCACGTGCGGCAGCAAAGGCGTTTCGCTCGATGCAGGGCACCTGCACCAAACCGGCAACTGGATCACAGGTTAAGCCCAGGTGATGTTCCAGTCCCATTTCAGCTGCATATTCAACCTGAAAAATACTTCCTCCGCTCATCTGTGTTGCAGCCGCCGAAGCCATGGCACAGGCTGTTCCAACCTCCCCCTGACAACCAACTTCTGCTCCGGAAATGGAGGCATTGGTTTTTACGATGTTCCCAACAATACCGGCTGTTGCCAAGGCTTTAAGTATTTTCTTGTCCGACATCTTGTAAAACTTACTGGAATATTTGAGTACCGAGGGCATGACCCCACAAGCCCCACAGGTTGGTGCTGTCACAATCAAACCTCCGGCGGCATTCTCTTCCGACACCGCAAGTGCATAAGCATAGAGCATCCCTCGCTTCTTAATATCCGGTTCGTAATACCTGGTTTTTTCGTAATAGGCACATGCCTTTCTCGGATAGTTGAGAATTCCTGGAAGAGGCCCTTCGGTCTCAAGTCCGCGCTTTATGGCATTTTGCATTACCTTCCATACTTCATTAAGGTAATCCCAGAAATCTGGATCTTCGTGCTCTTCAACATATTCCCACAAACTCTTGCCATTGTCGTAACACCAGCTCAGGATAGCGTCCATTTTGGTGTCAGGATAAACCTGCCTTGTTTCGGTAACTATCTGATCATCAACGATCGAACCCCCACCAACTGAATAGGCTACCCATCTGTCAATTACATTTTTGGCTGCATCCAACGATTCAAATTTCAGCGCATTAGGATGTCTGGGAAGGAAAACGGCCGGCAGCCATTCAAACGCTACCGGTTGTGGCTTCAAGGTATTGATAATGGCTAAATCAGTCAGGTGCCCTTTACCTGTTGCCGCAAGACTTCCATAAAGGGTGACCCTGTATGAGGAAGCATCGGGATTTTTCTGCAAAAACTGCTCTGCTGCTTTTTTTGGACCCATGGTATGGCTGGATGAAGGGCCATATCCAATCTTGTATATCTCTCTGATCGATTCCATTTAACTCTTTTTTTGAAAATTCCGGGTTATTTTTACACTGCCAATACAAAGTTAATAATTTGCTCCAAGTCCGCTCAAAATACTGCTTTAATATACATTTTGTAGGCTATAAAATCGTTTATTACAGATTAATTCGGGATATTTGTAGTAGGCATAAAAGTAATATTGAATGGCATTAAATTTAAGTGAAAAAGATTTGGCAAAGATCATTTTGGTTGGTGACAGAGTGCTCGTAAAACCCAAAAATCCGAACCAACAAACCTCCTCCGGATTGTACCTTCCACCGACAGCTGTGGAAAAAGAGAGTGTTCAGTCGGGATACGTCATTAAAACGGGACCGGGTTTCCCCATTCCGGCCATGACCGATGATGATGAGCCCTGGAAAGAGATAAAAGAGGAGGTAAAATATGTGCCCCTGCAAGCCCGCGAAGGGGATCTTGCGGTTTACCTGAATAAGATGGGATTCGATATCGAGTTCAAGAATGAAAAATACTTGATTCTTCCCCATTCTGCGATCCTGATGCTGGTTAGGGAAGAAGGGCTATTTGAATAAAAAAAGGGTGTCGAGCGACACCCTTTTCTGACTTAACCTAACTAACCTTAATCCTATGAAAAAATGCTTTTCAGCAACAGGCCAAAGATACAACCCTACTTTATTAAGAGCATTTAATCAAAGTTAATTAAGGTTAATTAGTCAACTAATTTTTATTCGGCAACATCAACGAGAACCTCATTGCTTTGCCACAAACCATGCTTGGTACAAAATGCATGGGCCATCAGCTTCAAGCTTCTGGTAGGAACGATGTACAAATCGACCTCTACCTGACTTGGGGCGCTACCCATCGTTCCGGCAGAGAGTGTTGTCTGGGCCAACATTTTCTCCCCATCCCAAAGCTGTACCCAACTGATGTAATGATCAAAATCGTCAGGGTGCTTATACTCTTCCCCTACCTGGATTTTAACCTTAAATTTTTCGCCTTTTACGGCAGTTGCGGCACAATGAACAAAGGCCGAATGGCGGTCAATGTAATCGCGCTTGGCTTCCCTTTCAATTTGTGAAATGTCTTCGTAACGATTGATTTTCATTTGTGATTAATTTGATTTATAATGGCCAAATGTAACCCTCAATAATACTCATGCCAATAGTCGGCTATTTCTCATGAGGGTTTCATTTTCAACTAAATTTTGATTTGTACTTATTCTTAGACCGAATCTAATGAACATCAATGTTTGGAAAGATAACTTGCAACACCTTCAGCAGTTGCATTCATTGCCTCTTCACCCGGTTTCCAGTTGGCTGGGCAGACTTCGCCAAACTCCTCGAAATGGATCAAGGCATCAACCATTCTGATTGCCTCATCGACACTGCGTCCCAGTGGGAGATCATTGACAACCTGGTGTCGCACTACCCCATTCTTGTCAATTAGGAAAAGTCCCCTATAAGCAACAGGTGCACCCACAAAAGACGACTGACCTTCGTCATTTACTTCATATTCACCGGCAAGAACACCGTAATTTTCTGCAATTGTTTTGGACAAATCAGAAACCAAAGGAAATTTCACCCCTTTGATCCCACCGTTTTTCTTTTCTGTGTTCAGCCAGGCCCAATGTGAAAATTCTGAATCAACGGAACAACCAACAACCGCCACATTTCTCTTCTCAAATTCGGCAAGTTTTTCCTGAAATGCAAGAATCTCTGTCGGACAGACAAAAGTAAAGTCAAGCGGATAGAAAAAGAAGACAACAAATTTATTCCCGATAAATTGATCCAAAGAGTAGTCACCAACAATATCATTGCCGTTGACAACGGCCTTTGCCTTAAAGGAAGGCGCATTTTTACCAACTAATGTACACATATCTAAATTATTAAATGTAAATTGAAATGATTACAAAAATATGCAAACAAATAGAATAAAACAAATTTCCTTTGTTAAGTTAACAAAAAATTTTCTAAAATCCAACAGTCAATTTATAATGTTACTAAACTGTAAAACAGTTAATCAGACGTTTTGTTCATTAAAAAAAAACAAGCATATTTGTATTGAATTCAGAAAAACAGTATGGAACAACAACAAATATCTGCGTACCTGCTCAAAAGCGGGATCAGACCGCTTCAAAAGCGGGTAAAAATCATGAGTTATTTGGTCTCAAAACGCAACCATCCAACGGTTGACATGATATACAGCGACTTGATTCATGAAATCAACGGATTGTCAAAAACGACTATTTACAATGTACTCAACTTGTTTGTTCAATCCGGTGTAGCACTGGCACTTAACATCGAAGGAAATGAAGTTCGTTACGATGCTGACACATCGACACACGGACATTTTAAGTGTAAAATATGTTCGGGAGTGATCGATTTCCGGATCAGGCAAGAAGAACTTCCAAATCCTATGCTCGAAGGTTTTAGAGTTGATGAGCACCATTATTATCTAAAGGGAGTTTGTTCCTTTTGTGTTAATAAAATTGAAGCATAAATTAAAATCGGTGTAATTTCTCATATGAAACTTTGGGATAAAGGGACAAAAATCAACAATCTTATCGAATCTTTTACCGTAGGAAAAGATCCTGAAATGGATTTTTTTCTTGCAAAATTTGATGTCATTGGCTCTTTGGCCCATATTCAAATGCTTGAGCATATTGGCTTGTTGCAAAAAGAGGAGTTAACTTTACTTTCCAAAGAGTTAAAGAATATCTACCTCGAAATCACCGAGGGAAATTTTGTAATCGAAGAGGGAGTTGAAGATATACACTCCCAAATAGAACTGATGCTGACGAACAGGCTCGGTGAGACCGGGAAAAAGATCCACAGCGGCAGGTCCAGGAATGATCAGGTTCTTTTGGATTTAAAGCTCTTCACCAGGGACGCCATTCGTGACGTCACAGAAAATTGCATCCGCCTCTTCAATATCCTGATAACCCAAAGCAATAAATACAAAGCGGTGCTGATGCCGGGGTATACACACCTCCAGGTAGCAATGCCCTCTTCGTTTGGTTTGTGGTTCAGCGCCTATGCCGAAAGTTTAACAGATGACCTGATGCTACTGCATGCCGCCTATCGCGTGGCCGACCAGAATCCTCTCGGATCGGCTGCCGGTTATGGTTCTTCATTCCCGCTCAACAGGCAAATGACCACTGATCTGCTTGGTTTTGAGACCATGAATTTCAATGTGGTCTATGCCCAGATGGGTCGCGGAAAAATGGAGCGAACGGTCCTCTCTGCCATGGCATCCATTGCGGCTACAATCTCCAGGTTGGCCTATGATGTTTGTCTGTTCATGAGCCAAAATTTCGGTTTCGTGAAATTACCGGATGAACTGACAACAGGATCCAGCATTATGCCCCACAAGAAGAATCCGGATGTATTTGAACTTCTGCGGGCACATTGCAATAAAATTCAGGCTTTGCCGGCACAAATGCTTACCGTTACCAACAATTTGCCCAGCGGTTATTTTAGGGACATGCAACTGATCAAGGAGCTTTACATTCCGGCTTTTCAGGAGTTAAACGACTGCATCGGGATTGCTGCATTTGCCATTGAAAACATCACCGTCAATGAACACATCCTGGAAGACGACAAGTACCGCTATTTGTACAGTGTCGAAGAGGTTAACCGGCTTGTACTGGCCGGTACTCCTTTCAGGGATGCCTACCGCGAAGTGGGTGCCGCTATTGAAAAAAATCAGTTCAACCCGACAAAGGAAATTCACCATACCCACGAAGGAAGTATCGGGAACCTTTGTCTCGACAGCATTCAGGCAAAAATGGACCAAATCGTTTCCCAATTCAATTTCGAAAAGGCTTCGATGGCCATCGAAACACTTCTGCAAGATTAGGGGTACACCGCTGCCTGACCATTTGATTACCTTGTTTCCACATCAAAAAGTTCAAAATTTAATGTTCTTTTAACCTGGATATTAAATTATTCAATTCCAACTGCTTAAATTAAATTTATTACTATATTTCCTATTCGGGTGATAATAATTCACCGGAGAGGAGAATCAATTTATTGGAAAAATAAAATAAAAAGCTATTTTTGCTTTCGAATATTAATAATTATCGCTATTTTTCTTACATCTTATTATTTTTTTAGTTAAATATTAAGAAATTTAAAATAAAGAAAGCGTTATAAAAAACCTACTCAATAGTAAGAGTTATGGAACACAAAAAATTCCCAACCCCTGTAGGATTGTATGATCCGGCTTTCGAACACGATGCATGTGGGATTGGTTTTGTTGCACACATCAAAGGGGCCAAATCACACGATATTGTCCAGCGCGGGCTGACCGTTTTGCTCAACATGGACCATCGCGGGGCAACAAGCTCCGACAACAAGACCGGCGATGGGGCCGGTATCCTGTTGCAGATGCCCCATGATTTTTTCATTTCGCAGGGAATCGACCTTCCCGAACCGGGCAGGTACGGGGCAGGGCTTGTTTTTCTCCCGGTTGCTGAGGAGGAGGCGGAATTTTGTGTCGAAGTATTGAACCGGTATGTCGAGGCCGAAGGGCTGAAGTTGGTTGCCTGGCGAAATGTCCCGGTTGATGGCTCTGTTATTGGAGAAATTGCACGCAGTACTGAACCCATGATCCGTCAGATTTTCGTCAAAGGGAATTATGAGCAGGATGTACTGGAAAGAAAACTATATCTGGCAAGAAAACAGGCCGAAAGAAGTGTCAGGGAATCGAAGCTTGCCGGAAAAAACAGCTTCTACCTGCCTAGTTTTTCCAGCAAAA
>Ga0172379_10002927_pt1 | contig 28563 bp, 31 predicted proteins | sample GrowelOW334metaG_FD_119756 | JGI IMG/M metagenome (GOLD analysis project Ga0172379, IMG submission 119756) | Groundwater microbial communities from an aquifer near a municipal landfill in Southern Ontario, Canada - Groundwater well OW334 metaG | ecosystem: Environmental > Aquatic > Deep...
CAAATTGGGACTAGAACGGTTGATCTGATTGTAGGTGGGCCACCATGTCAAGGTTTTAGCCTATTGGGTAAACAAAAAAAAGATGATCCGCGCAATCAGATGTGGCGAGAGTATATGCGCTTTGTTGCATTTTTTAAGCCGAAGATGTTCTTGATGGAAAATGTCCCTCAAATTTTAACGAGCAATGAATTTTCCAGTATAAAAAAAATGGCGAAGGAATTAGGGTATGAATTAAGGGAAAAAGTTTTGCATGCAGTTGAATACGGAGTCCCTCAAAAAAGAAAAAGAGCGATTATTTTGGGGAGCAGAATAGGCAAACCAAAACACCCCGAACCGACTCACGCCAATCCCAACGCGTTTAATTTATTTAACGGACACTTAAAATCTTGGGCAACAGTCAAAGATGCAATAAGCGACTTATCTTTGGAGCCAACGGGAAAAGATTGGCATATCGGAAGAAATCCAACACCCGTTTCTCTAAAACGCTACAAGTCGATTCCACCCGGTGGCAATCGTTTTGACCTGCCCATAGCACTAACTCCTGACTGTTGGAAGAGAAAAAAAACTGGTTCGACTGATGTCTTTGGTCGGCTGAAATGGGATGCACCGTCTTTGACGATTCGCACCGAATTTTTCAAACCAGAAAAGGGATGTTATTTACATCCACAAGCACACAGGCCAATTACCATCAGAGAAGCTGCACGACTTCAAACTTTCCCCGACCAGTATGTTTTTATTGGTTCAAATGTTCAGGTTGCGAAACAAATCGGTAATGCGGTTCCGTGCCAGCTCGCATATGCTGTCGGGAAAGAGTTATTCCAACTCCTTAATCCCTCTGCGTATTGTGTCCAAAATGAGACTGTTGATTGTCTCGCCGCGCTGCAAAGCCAACTTGCTTAGTTTTTCTCTGATGTCGTCAGGAAGATTGAGGGAAATTATTCGATTTTTAATTGTCTCTGGGTAATCTAGAAGGGATTTTTTTCCAGCATTACAATGGCTGCACAAAGTCCAAAGATTTTCTTCAATAGTTTTTCCGCCTTGTTTTAGAGGGGTAATATGATCCACTTCAAGCTTGACTGATTCGCCATCAGGATAGCCATTGTTCACTCCATGTCCGCATAGTTGGCAAGTGTATCGATCTCTTTCCAAAATCTTCTGCCTTAATTTGAAATTTATATAAACATCAGCGTTTTTTGAGGTTTTATCAGTTGAACGCAAAATATATCCAGTTGGGCTCGCGCTATAAACAATATCCCAGCCTTCGGCTCGTAATTCTCTAACCCGGCGCGCGTAATTATGTTGTCCTGAAATCTTCATTAATTTTTCGTTAGAAACAACGTTGCCAATGTCAGCATAAAGGGCGCCGAGAAGTTTTTGCCAAACTACCCCTTTATTTGTTCTTGGGTAGTTTTTTACTTTTTTAACCATACTATTTTATGAAGAAAGAAACATCTTGTTTATAGATGCTCGCGAATTTTTTGATTTCTGCAACGTCGAGACGCCTCTCGCCTGATTCAATCTTTGAGATGTAAGACTGCGGCTTGCCTAGCTTATTTGCGACTTCCTGCTGGGCTAGTCCAGCTTTAACACGGGCGCTTTTTAAGCGGTTAATGATTTCTTTGTATTCTTTTGAGTAAACCGACTTGCTCATAGGTTTCTATTATGATATATCCTATAATAGTATAATCCCAAAATAGGATATAACTCACGCTTAAAACGCAAACGCAAAACGCTCCGTTTTGCAGAGCGTCTTGCTGGTGCTCGGAAGAGGACTTGAACCTCCAAGGGCTTGCGCCCGCTAGCACCTCAAGCTAGTGCGTATACCAGTTCCGCCATCCGAGCCTGAGCGGAAAGATACCAAAAGGCACGACTCTTGGCAAGAACAGCGGGTTAAGTTAATATAAGCGCGCAATGGAGTATAGCGCTGACGCGCACTCCACGCCGTGGACGCCTAGCTCAGCTGGTTAGAGCATCTCATTTACACTGAGAGGGTCGGGGGTTCGAGTCCCTCGGCGTCCACCACGTAGAAACGCCCTAAAGGCGTTTTTGCGTTTCATGGTATAATTCTGCTGTTATGTCACTTAAAATCATTGCCTTGGGCACTGGCGTGTGCGTGAACGGCTGTACGCCTGGCCCTTTCCGCGCGCCCCCGGGTTTTCTGGTTGATTACAATGGCAATCTGCTTTTGATCGAAGCGAGCGAAGGCATCCGCATGCGCATTGAGCAGGCTGGCTATGATTACGGGAATGTGGCGCACTTGGTCATCTCTCACGCGCACCCAGACCACGCGGCTTTGCCCCAATTCATGCAAGCCAAGCTGTGTAGGGCTTTATGGTGCGGCCCAGGCCCAGGGGTCTCGGATTTGACTATCTACATGCACGAGGCACTGATTGAGGGCTTTAAGCAGGTGTGGGCCTGGCATCAGCCTGAGAATGCTGGAAAATTTAATGCATTCCCGGAAAAGTTTAAATGCGAATTAGAATCAATCCGCGGAGGTTGGGAAAAAGAAATATTTCCAGGTCTGAAGATCAAGGCATTTGGCGTGTACCACGGTTTTGGCCAGCATCCGTCTTTGGGCTATAGGCTTGAAAGCAAAGAAGGCGTAATTACTTATCTTGGGGACGCAGGCCTGACAGATTCGTTGTTTGCTCAGGCTGAAAAAGCTGATTTGCTTATTGCAGATTGCGCAGCTCGTGTTGGGCAGGAATATACTGGCGGTTATGGGCATATGGGGCCAAAGCAAGGCGGGGATTTGGCTTATCGCGGCCAAGTCAAAGAGCTGTGGCTTACGCATTACGAAGGTTTTGATACGCCTCAGGCCATGGAAGCTGATTGCCGCAAGTCTGGCTTTTCAGGCAAGCTCAAGGTCGCGACTGATGGAATAGTGTGGGAGGCAAAGTGATAGCGTGATATAATTCGTTTATGATCACAAGAATAATCATCGGCCTGTTGATTGTGGCAGTCGGTGCCGTCATAGTCATCAAGACCAGCAAATTCCAGGATATTTTCGGATCAATCGCCTGGGCTGATAGGAATTTGGGCAGCTCTAATTTCGCATACAAACTGATCGGCCTATTGATCTGCTTCATCGGATTCATGGTGGCCACGAATTTGTGGGATGCATTCTTAACGGCAACGATCGGTTCTTTGTTCGGTTTAAACAGGCCTCAAGTCTAATATGCATGGATTTGTATTGAAGAGCGGTACAGAACTGATCAATCCTTTCAAGCTTTTGGAAAGGGTCGGCATCAGGAACGGCTGGCACGTGGCGGACTTGGGTTGCGGGTCCATTGGCCATTTTGTTTTACCGGCCGCGCAAATGGTTGGGCCAGATGGCGTTGTCTATGCCCTGGATATCCAGCGCGATGTTTTGGAGCACATTGAGAAGATCACTAAGCGCGAACAGATCTATAACATCAGAACCGTGTGGGCTGACATGGATGTGTTTGGCTCAGCGCGCATCCCGGACGGGGACTTGGATTTGTGTTTGCTGGTCAATAATTTATACCTATCTCAAAATAAACCCGCCTTGCTGCGCGAGATTGCGCGTTTGACCAAGCCTGGCGGCCGCATCGTGGTCGTGGAATGGAAGGCAGAAGCCACGGTCATCGGCCCGCCGACGGACCACAGGCTTACTTTGGAGCAGGCTAAATCCTTGTGTCAGACCCCGCTCATGGAGTTCATGGACGAAATCGAGGTTGGCCACTCGCATTATGGCTTGCTGTACGAAAGGACGGATGTGTTGGTCGATCAGGCATGATAGCCTTGACTCAAGCTTTGATTTTTGCTCGCTATTAGTGCAATCTATTGTTCAATATGTTCAATCTTCTCAGTCCAACCTTTTGGTTCCAGACTCAGCCGCCGCCGTTTTTATACTGGTCAGGCCTTATCATGCTGATCATATTTTCGGCCATGGTCATCTTGGGCATTGTGGCCAAGGTGTATGGAGTCAAAGCTGGGCTGGATAAGTTGGTGCGCCGTGCAGTTGAACGAGCCAGCACATTATTGCTGTGCATGGGCCTGGTAGGATTGCTCATGTATTTTGTATCCTATGAACGAGTCCCGGTCTTGAGCATGCGCGCTTTGTATATTGTTTGGCTGGTTGGCCTAGGCCTCTGGATTTGGAGTATTTACAAATACGTTAAAGTTGAGATTCCGAGCAAAAGGCAAATGGCCGCTGAACGTGAAAAGCTGGGCAAGTGGCTGCCTAAAGCCAACAAATAAAATGGAGGCCAGGAAGATCTTGGGCAAAAACGGCGAGGATATTGCCGTTTTGTTTTTTAAGGAAAAAGGCTATGAAATCATTGAGCGCAACTGGCATTGCAGGGGCGGGGAGATAGATTTGATTGCGCGCAAAGGCAATGAAATGCGCTTTGTGGAAGTAAAGACGCGCTCTAACATAGTCTTCGGTTATCCTGAAGAATCAATCACGCGCGCCAAGGCGCAGAAGATGATGTTTGCCATGCAAGAATATCTGCATGAAAAACAAATCAAGACTTACGCGCATCTGGATGTTTTTGTCGTCTTGATAACCAACACTGAATTCGAAACCAAATGGTTTCGAGACGCACTTGAATAAATCCTTGGATTGTCATCTCGACTGTAGCGAAGCGGAATGGAGAGATCTCGGAAACTAAAGTGACTCAGTAACATTTGATCTGAGATTTCTCGACTCGCACTTCGTTCCGCTCGAAATGACAGGCGTTTTTAAGCAATAAACATTGCGTCGCCGAAAGAATAAAATCTGTATTCATTTTTGATTGCTTCTGAGTAAGCTTTGAGTACAAATCGTCTTCCTTGGTCAGGGACTTGCATTTTACTTTGCGCAAAAGCCGACACCAAGACCAAGAGCGTGGATTCCGGCAAGTGGAAATTCGTGATTAAAGCATCTACAATATGGAAAGCATCTCCTGATTTCAAAAAAAGGTCGGTAAATCCCGCAAAGGGTTTTAATATCTTATTTTTTGGTTGGGTCTCCCTTCTCAAGGGAGATGTCTCGTCCGACGAGACAAAAGGATCTAACCTGTACGCTGACTCTAACGTCCTTACGCTAGTTGTACCGACAGCTATCACCCGATGGCCAGACTCCTTGGTCTGTTTAATAAGGTCGCAAGTCTCTTGTGTCACCTCTATCCACTCTTGGTGCATGACGTGCTGTTCGATTTCTTCGGTCATGATGGGCCTAAAAGTCCCGAGCCCGACATGCAAGGTCACGGTCGCGAATTTTATGCCTTGTTTTTTCAGGCTCTCCATTAGCTCTGGCGTAAAGTGGAACCCAGCTGTGGGCGCAGCAGCTGATCCGAGCTTGTTGGCATAGATAGTCTGATAATATTTTTCATCCTTTGGCGGGTCTTTAACATACGGCGGCGTGGGCACTTGGCCATGCGCTTCGGCGAATTCAAAGACTTTTTCAATTGGCAAACTAAAATCCAAACGCACAATACCTCCTTCCTGTTTCTCAATCACCTTGGCCGTCACCCCGCCAAAGTCCAAGATGTCATCTATTTTTAGTTTGCGCCCGGGTTTGGCAAGAGCAAGCCAGGTATTATTTTCAGGACGCAAGAGAAATATCTCAAACACCCTATCTGTCATCTTGAGCGGAGTGAGTTCTACGAACGCAGTCGAAAGATCTGGTTTGTTCAGTAATACAGAACGGTCCAGATTCTTCGACTCCGTAGAACTACGCTCAGAATGACAAAGGGTCGCCCTTAACCTCGCCTTAAAAACTTTAGTGTCATTGACCACGAGCAAGTCGCCAGGGTTGAGGTACTGGCCGATATTGAAAAACTTCTCGTGTTTGATCGAGCTGGTTTTGGGGTCCAGGACCAGGAGCCTTGAGCTGTCGCGCGGGCTGGCTGATTCCTGGGCAATGGCGCCTGGAGGCAGGTCATACCAAAAATCTTTGGTCAACATGGCCGCAGTTTAAACTAGAAACTGCCTGCCCGCAACGCCTCGCAAAGCTCAGCTTGCGTGGCGGGCGGGGAAACTGGAAAGAGTTATTTAAGCCAAAAAAGGGGGCGATTGGCTTGACAAAATGGCTAATTTATGCTATCTTTCTTTAATTCAGACTACGGTACTGAACCTTATATTTAAGTGCTTTGTTAGCGAAAAACGGAACGGCAAACCTGGGATCTTCTGCATGGTGCAGAGGATGAGAGGCGAGCCAGAGAATCGAGGAATGTCATGGGAAAGCGAACGGATTACGCAGCGTTGAGGGCGGGTTTCGGTCTGGCACGCGGACTCAGCGACGAATTCATCCAGGCTTGCGAGAGGATTAACCCTCCGATTGAGGCGATTCATCGCCTCGTGACACCGAACGGGCAGAAGACCATGGACGAGATCGTGCGACGCGCAGTAGCCGACTGGCAGGCGGAACAGCCTAAGCCGGAGGCGATTACCAATGGCGCGCACCCCTATCGCGGCGGTACGCCAATCCGTCGGGTAGAGTTCGTCGCTCCGGTCGTCTATACCATTCCGGCCATGGACGAGTTGAAACGCCGGTTCTCGGGCTACGTCAACCCGGCCTACGAGGGCATCGCCTTCGAGCCGATCAAGGTCTGCGAGAAGGTCAGCCGCGAGACGTGTGAAGTAGAGTTCGAGTACGTTCATCTTGGCCACGATGCATCCAACGACGAGGTGCTGGCCGAGATTGACAAGCGCGGTCTCCGCCCTGCACTGCCCGAGGAGCTTCTCGGCTTTGCTGAGAAGTACCCCGATGAGCAGTTGAAGCATCCCATCGTAGCTCTCGGCTCCGTGACGAGCGTGGATGGCGACCGCCGCGTCGCGTATCTGTGGGGCGATGGCGATGGCCGGGGCCTCCGCCTGGGTTGGGTCGATTTCGACTGGAGCGGCGACTATCGGTTCCTCGCCGTGCGCAAGGTATCTTCATAGCACTTGGTCACTTGGACGCTCGGCCCTTAATACGGCGCTTGGACACTTGGGCGACTTCTGGACCCTGTCTGGTGTACGAAATCCGCAACTTGGATTCTCGTACGCTGGGCAGGGTCTCTTTTATTTTGCTATAATCCAGTACGGATAGTAGACGAAACAGTCCGTGGCCAAGGCTTCGGGCGGTCGAAATCTGGATGGGTTCGTTTGTCCGCCCTCGCTTCAGCCTTCGCTAAAACTACAACTGGCAGAAAAGCTATGGCGGGCGCAGCCAGAATGCCGGGCGGTACGCCGGTCGGCAGAGCGCGACGGCCTGTCCATAATATGAAGATACTTGGTGTCAAAAGCTGGCGGGCTAATTGCCCCGAATAAAATTCAACCGCGAGGCTTTTTCGAGCGGTGGTGAACTTGATGGTTTTTGATACGGTCCTCTCGGCTCCGTGACGAACGTGGATGGCAACCGCAACGTCGCGTATCTGTGGAACGATGACAATGGCCGGAACCTCAACCTGAATTGGATCGATAACGACTGGAACGGCAACTATCGGTTCCTCGCCGTGCGCAAATTTCTTCGTGTTTTTTTAAACGCCCTCATTCTCTGGATGGGGGTTGTTTCTTTTGCAGTATTTTTGCCAGTTTCCGAGGTCTTTTCCAACTTCGTTCAAGGGAACGGACAGGGCTGCATATTTTTTATGATCCAAGCATCGTACTTCCCACGCAATTTGCATGAAGAATTTAAGAAGATCCAATTTTGTTGCCGTTCTTACGACCAACGTATATTTTTGATCCGTTCCGGCATACCCGGCCAAAAATATGAGTTCAATCAGATCGGTAAACAAGGAATCGATCTTGGCACCCAGTGAAAATTTAGATAAGCGCGGAAAATTTGAATAATGTGCGTGCCAGATTTTGTATATGTCCACAGCCTTTTGCAAAACTGGCAAGTTTGACGTGATTAGTTGCGGGGGGGGGGTATACTCATATGAATCCAAGAATTATAAATTAAAAATGCAAAATCAATATGAAGTTGTGCACAGCCTCGTTTGAAGAAGTCACATCCATGGAAAATTTGTGCGAAGCATGGCAAGAGTTTATACGAGGCAAGCGCAAAAAGAAAGATGTTCAGGCGTTCATGCTTCATTTGGGCGATGAGATGGTCGAACTGCATGAAGATTTGCTGAGCGGCAAATATACGCATGGCGAATACGCCCACTTTCGGATTAACGACCCGAAGCCGCGCGAAATCCACAAGGCGTTGGTGCGCGACCGTCTGCTGCATCATGCCATTCACCGTAAACTTTATCCGTTCTTTGCCGAACTTTTTATTCCCGATTCGTTTTCATGTCAGATCGGAAAAGGCGTGCACCGAGCCCTGGAGCGCTTCGAAAATCTCGCAAGAAAGGTGAGTCAAAACAATACGAGGACATGCTGGATTTTGAAATGCGACATCCGAAAATTTTTCGCCAGCGTGGATCATGCCCTTCTGTCCGATATCTTGCACGAGCGCATTGTGGATGAACGCCTTGTTGGTTTGCTTAAAAATATCATCACAAGTTTTGAAACAAGCCCCGGTAAGGGAATCCCGCTCGGCAATCTAACCTCTCAGCTTTTTTCTAACATTTATATGAATGAGCTCGATCGATATGTGAAACAGAATCTTCGCCTGACGAATTACGCTCGCTACGCCGACGACTTCGTTTTTATGTCGCATGACCGATCCGCGCTGTCGGAATGTCTGCCAAAAGTCGCCACCTTCTTATCCGGGTCGCTTGCTTTAAAGCTTCATCCGGGTAAGGTTTTTATTAAAACGCTGGCCTCGGGCGTCGACTTTCTGGGCTGGGTGCATTTTCCGCATCACCGAGTGTTGCGCACAAAAACTAAAATCAGAATGGAAAAGCGTCTAAGCCGCCGTCAGGGGCGTCAGACGGTCGCATCATATCTTGGGATGCTTTCTCATGGGAATGCGCATCAACTTTCCGTAGAAATAGCCAATTTAAGCTGGCTTTTTGCTTGTAAATAAACGTTCCTTGGGCGACTTGCCAATTTAGGGACTTTTTGCTAACCTATGCCCATTATGAAAGCCGATATCCATCCTACATACTACCCGGACGCCAAGATTGTCTGCGCCTGTGGAAACGAAATGACCGTTGGTTCTACCGTAAAAACCATCCACGTTGAGTTGTGTTCAAAGTGCCATCCTTTTTATACGGGCAAACAGAAGCTTATCGATACTGAGCGCCGCGTAGAAAAATTCAAGGAAAAGGCTGCAGCCAAAAGCACGACTGCTGTGGGCAAAAAGGTCAAGGCCGAAAAGCGCGCCAAGGCCAAGGCTGACAAGAAGGCAGCCAAGCAACCGATGTCATTGATCGAAGAATAGATATTACACCCGCACTTATCAGCGTCAGGTTTTGTCTTTCATGATAAACTGGCGATGATAAGTGCGGGATTTTTATATGCCGAATTTAGTTGACCAATACAAAGAAGCTGAGAAGCGCTTAGCTGAGCTGGAAACTAAACTGGGAGACCAGGCTGTTTTAGGCAACTCCGAAAAAATGAAAGAAGCGACGCGTGCCTATGCCCAAACCAAGGAATTGCTGCGCATCGGCAAAAAATACATGGATGCTGACCGCGCAGTCAGCGAGGCTGAAGCCGCAAGCCAAGACCCTGAGATGCGCGAGCTGGCTGAGACTGAATTACCAGCGCTCAAAGAGGATCTGAAGGCCAAGCAAGAAGCTTTTGAATTAGCTTTAGTCCCGCCTGGCCCATTCGATCACTCCAGCGCCATCATTGAAATCCGCGCTGGCGTGGGCGGGGACGAAGCATCGCTGTTCGCCGGAGATCTGTTCCGCATGTTCGCGCGTTACGCAGAACGCAATGGCTGGAAAATGGCGCTCGCGTCTGAATCGCGCAACGAACAGAGCGGTTATAAAGAAGTCATTTTCACTGTTCAGGCCGAAGGCGCATACGGCAGGTTGAAATCCGAGATGGGGGTCCATCGCGTACAGCGCGTCCCCACCACGGAAAAACAAGGCCGCATCCACACGTCCACGGCCACGGTCGCAGTCATGCCTGTGCTGGAAGAGGCTGAGTTCAAGGTAGACCCCAAAGATTTGCGCATCGATACTTTTTGCGCGGGCGGCAAGGGCGGGCAGTCCGTGAACACTACCCATTCGGCAGTGCGCATTACGCATATACCGACGAATACCGTGGTCAACTGCCAAGACGAACGTTCGCAGACTCAGAACCGCGAACGCGCCATGCAGATTTTGCGCGCACGTCTTTGGGAAGATCAGGAGTGCAAGCGCAGGTTTGAGCTTGATGCAGAGCGCCGCTCCCAAATCGGCTCAGGCGACCGCTCGGAAAAAATCAGGACCTACAACTATCCTCAAGACCGGATTACTGACCATCGCATCAAAAAATCCTGGCACAATATCCAATATATCCTAGACGGCGACTTGGACGAGATTATTACCGCAGTCAAGAGCGGGAAGATGGGAAACGAAACCGAAGATTGAGGCTAAAAAACTCAAAACTTACAACTGACAAGAGTAGCTTGGTAACTCTTGTCAGTTGTTAGTTGTCAGTTAGTGAGAGGTTGACAAGACCTGGGTTTTGTGGTAAACGTCTAGTACAAACCAAACCCAACCAGGAGGGCGTCACATGACGATCAGCTACCGTTTTAGCCTGTTGTTCCTTTCATTCTCACTTGTCTGTCTTGTTTCTTGCGGCGGAGATGAGTTCGTGCCTTTTCCAGGCACGAGTTCTGACGCTGCCGAAGACGTAAAGTCCGACAAGCCACCCAAAGACGTGTACCAGGAAGATGTGCTTGCGGACGCGGATGCTGGCAAACATGATGCTGACGCAAAAGCAGAGGATGTAATCAAGCCTCTGGATGCCGACGCTGACGCTCTCGTCGAAACGGCCGAAGACGCACAGGAAGAGCCTGATGCGCCCCTGGAAGACGTCCAGCCTGATGAGCTTGTCCAGCCTGATGTCCAGGACGCCAAGCCAGATGAGCCTGTGGTCTCTACCTTGTGCCAGCAGAACATGCCTGACGCTGTGGACAGCTACTTCATCATTGGCGAGGCAGGGATCGGCAACACAATCAGAATCCGCATTTCTGGCTGGGTCGACTTTCCGGTCATTTCCGGAGTGCCTGACACGACCGAAGCGGGCTGGTGCTGGGGGGACTTGGGCCAGACCCTCGTGGTCTGTCCGATCCCTGTTGCCGGGATAGTCTCAGGTACGTACATCTTTGTCCGGCCCGGGACCTCCATAGGTGACGGAGACCCGCAAAAAAACCCGTTGTGTGAGACGGGAATCTGCAACAAGACATACACGCTTTGCCACGGTCAGTTCGTAGTCGGCGCCGTGAACGGAAACGTGAAATCTCCTGGCACAGTGGTCCCTGACCAAGTAATCAAGTACTACGTGCTTCTATAGCCCTGAATCTGGGGCTTTTTTGTTTAATCTAAGCCAAGGCTCTTGACGTTTTTCATGAATTGTGCTTAGATTCGTTTAACAGAAGTTCAGCAAACCCATGGAGGATGGCATGAGAATCGTTCTTACGTTCGTTGCATTTTTGACGGTGTTCGGCAGCTACGGCTGCAGCTCTGACGAGAGCTTGCTCTTCGAAGAAGCTGGCGCAGATTCCGGCACCCTGACCCCTGACGCGGGCTTGGATGCCAAGGTCGATTCGCGGGCCGATGCCCTGATCGAAACAGGGGCGGATACTGCGGTGGAAGCCGCACTGCCCGAAGCCGCTGCGCCCGACGCAGAGCTCGACGCCCAGGCGCCCGAAGCCGAAGCTGCTGCGCCCAACCTGTATCCCGAGTGCCTCGCGTTCGCGGACGACGGGGTTCTGAGGGCGTATCTCTTCGTGCCGGTCGACCCGAATCGCTACGTCTCGCTCTTCGGCTGGATCGACTTTCCGGGCACCGTGGCAGACACGGAGTTCGGGGGCATCTGCTGGACTGACCAGCCTGGCACGAATGAACTCCGTTGCGAGCTCCAGAATGCCGACAAGAAGCCAGCCGAGGCCTACCCAGGCACGGAGGCAGAGCTCACGCCCGGAGCATCTCTCACCAATGGCGGCAGCCAGGTGAGCTGGTACTGCGACTCGACGAGTTGCCCGAACATCAAGATCATGGTGTTGTGCAACGGGCAGACCGGCGTCGGCCGCATCGACGATGGCGTCGAGTACGGCTCGGTGAAATACAACCCCAACGGAAAAGGGGGAGTGAACCCCTACTTCACGGTCCCGGATCCGAGCATCCCTGACCCTGACGCAGGCTGACGATTGTCTCGGCCGATGAAATCCCGCCAAAAACGGGAAAGTAATCGGTCTTTTTTATTTGCCGACTGCCAGTAATATAATGCCAAGAATGCAAATCACAAGCGCGACAATTTTTAATATTATTTTTTTCTCCTTGAAAACTAATTTTCCAGAAGCCACGGCAGCCGCGACCGAGGTCGCGCGTTTAGCAGCCGTGTGTACCGAAGGAGTCATAATATTGAAACTATAAGTCAACAGCACTGCTCCTAAGGCTTGAGCCGCAAACTGGAGCATGACTAAGGGTTTTTTGAAAAGAACGAATGGATTTTCTTTGCTCCTCAATGCCATGATAAAGAATAATATGGTCATGACAATATAAACCACACCTTGTTCGAGTTCGATTGAATTACCGTGGTTGAAATCATATTTTGCGAGTGATATCGTCACGACCGGCAAGATGGTCGCCAGGATCGCAAGGCCTAGACCGCGTTTGTCCAGGCCGTGGTTCAGAAACAGATAAAGAAGTGAAAATGTAACAAACACGATTCCGAGGATCTGGAAGTTGCTGATTGAATATCCGATGATCACGTCCACTACTAAAAGCAGAGGAATAGTGCCAACCCGAATAAATCCGAAGGTGCTCCTGGTACATTTGACAATGGCCAGAATCGTGATGAAACTCAAGATTGTTTCTGAGACTATTCTAATCAAAAAAGTCGGCCATAAACTGATTCCTTGCTCAGGGAGCCTGACCATTATCAAGACAAGAAAAAATAAGGCACATACCAGGTTGCTTAAAAAGCCAAAGGTAAAGACGTTTTCAACCTTGGATTTTATGGCAATTTTGCCGATGGAAGTCGTGACTTCATCAAAAATCGTGCCCAAAACAGTCAAAAAAAGGCCTAACATGCTGTTAGTATAGCAAAAGAATCGAGATTTGGCTTTTCAGGGCTGGGATTGACGTAAATTAAGGATTCTGGTAATATTTTTGGGCCAATTTAGGCAAATTAATACACATCCCTTGCCACAAGTTTGTCCGGAGCCTGTCCCGCCTCTATTTAAAATAGATCATGGCGGGATCCCGGGCAGTGCAAAGGAGAGGTTAAAAGGCTATAAAATATTTTTATGTCAAACTCGAAGATACCGAGTCTTGTAGAGATGCTGCAGGCCGGCGTCCATTTTGGACACCGCACCTCAAAGTGGCACCCAAAAATGAAGAAATATCTTTTTGGTTCACGCCAGAATATCCATATAATTAATCTGGAAGAAACGCAAAAGGCTTTGGAGCCGGCGTTAGCTTTCTGCAAACAGGTTGCCATGCGCGGCGGTACAGTCCTGTTTGTGGGCACAAAAAAGCAAGCAGCTGAAATCGTAGAGAAGGCAGCCCAAGAGGCTAAGATGCCATATGTCACCAAGCGCTGGCTCGGCGGCACTCTTACCAACTTCAGCGTGATTGCCCAGCTCATCAAGCGCTTCAAGGATCTCAAACGCAGGCATGAAAAGGGAGAGCTCGGCAAATACACCAAGCTTGAACAGCAGAAGTTTTCCGAACAAATAAAAATGTTGGATGAAAAGATCGGCGGCATCCAGGAACTGAATCGCATCCCGGACGCTGTGTTCATCCAAGATATACATAAAGATAAGACAGCTTTGGCCGAGGCCGTGCGCCGCGGAGTCAAAGTGATCGCCATCTGCGATTCAAACGTCAATCCAAGGGAAATCGATTTCCCGATTCCGGCCAATGATGATGCCGTGAAATCGATCGAACTCCTGGTCAACTTAGTGGCCGGTGCTTGCAAGCAGGGCAAGGATGAATGGGAAGCCAACCGTTCCAAGCTCGCTGGTTCTTTGCTCGGCCCACGAGACCGTAAACCCATGACACAAGAAGAGAGAAGGAGTTAATTATTTTTCACAAAACATGTATCATATATCATGTAACATTTTCCGCGCATATTAAGGGCCGATTGTTACATGTTATATGAAGTGTGTTACATGAATTATGGCAGACGCAAAACAAGTGGTAGAGCTCCGCGCCAAAACAAATGCGGGCATGATGGCTTGCAAGAAGGCTTTGGATGAAGCCAACGGCGACATGGAAAAGGCTATTGAGATATTGAAGCGCTCAGGCGCTCTTAAGGCCGCGCAAAAAACCGCGGAACGCACAACCAAGGAAGGCATAATCGCCATGTATTTGCATCACAACAAGCGGATGGCGGCCATGCTTGAATTGCAGTGCGAATCAGACTTCGTGGCCATGAACAAAGACTTCATAGATTTTGCCAATGACTTAGTCCAGCAGGTCGCGGCCATGAGCCCGGAATATGTTTCGCCGGCCAGCGTACCTGAAGAAGATATGGAGAAAATGAGACAGGCTTTCGTATCTTCCATGGCAGACGAGAACAAGCCGGAAGAAATCAAAGCCAAAATCATCCAGGGCAAGTTGGATAAGTGGCTGCAGGAAGTGTGTTTGATCAAACAGCCGTTCTTCAAGGATGAGGAAAAAACAATTGAACAGCTTTTGATGGATAAGATCGCAATCATCGGCGAAAAAATCGTAATCGCGCGCTTTGTGCGATGGGACATGGTGAACGCCGCAGGTTCGGATAAGTGTTAAGACCAATACCACCCCTTGCCCCTCCTACATTAGGAGGGGACAGGAAAGTGAGACAGCTGCTTTACAGGGCGGCTGTTTTTTTGCAGTCATCCTGAACTCGTTTCAGGATCCCGTTACTCAGTGGCATTGTATCGAGATGCTGAATCAAGTTCAGCATGACGAAAAGGAAATGTGGTATAATAATTATAGAGGGGCGCTCCTTTGGAGGCCTGTAATTTTATACTATGCCAGTCAAGAAAAATAATCGTTCTTCAAAACCAGAGAAGTTAGAAGAAAGAAGTTGGAAGATAGAAAAAGCAAAACCATCCAGCCTTGGGTTTTGGACGGCATTTTTCATCATACTGCTGGTTGCAGCCACGGCCATAATCGGATACTCGGTCTACTTGGTTTATCAGGAACAGAAAGACATGGCTTTGACTTTGCCGGCTTATCGCCAGACCGGGTCTGTTGATGAGAACGCCAGGTTCCAGCAAACACTGGTTCCTGGTCTGTTTTTGGCCTACACCAAATGTCCGGCGCGATTCACTGGGCCGTGCGACAACGCCATGCTGTACAAACTGAATTCAGATGGATCCAAACAGACGATCCTGCCGAGCGTAAGGTCTTTGCCTGGCGCGCCGCTGACCGAAGAGCTGCTTCAGCCCATCGCAGCATCCAGTGATGGCAAGCTTATTGCTTTTGGCGCATGGTCTTTTGGCAACAATCGCAATCCATCGGATTTGAGGCTTTGGGTTTATGATGCGCAGACAGGCGAGTTGGCTTATGACTCTGACAAAGTGCCGCAAGATTCCATATTTTCCCCGGATCTGAAATATGCTGCTTATGGCGTGCTGTCCAATGGAGACATCCAGGATTTCAATATCGTTAATCTGAAAAAGAACCAGGTCGTTTCAGGCGGGAAAGCCAATGCAGGCAATACATTCATGGGTCCGGATGGAAAACCTGTCATCACCTGGCCAGACTCGAGCACGGTCGCTGTCAAGCTTTTCGTGAAATCGATGCCAGACAGCCCGAACACAACTGAATACGGCGTAAAAAAAGTTAAAGTCACACAATAATATGACGCGCATTGCCATAAATGGATTTGGCCGCATCGGCCGCAATACGTTTAAGGCCGGTTTTGGCCGCGAGGGTTTTGATGTGGTGGCTGTTAATGACCTGACTGATACAGAAACCTTGGCGCATTTGCTTAAGCATGATAGTTCGTATCATTTATTCGGGAAAGAAGTATCGTCCACTAAAAATGCTTTGATGGTGAATGGCGTCAAGATCCCGGTTTTTGCCGAGAAAGATCCAGAGGCTTTGCCATGGCGCAAACTGGCAGTGGATATTGTTCTTGAATGCACAGGCCGTTTCACGGATCTGGAATCAGCCAGCAAGCATATCAAAGCCGGAGCAAAGCGCGTGATCATGAGCGCGCCAGCCAAAGGCGGAGGCGTACCCACATATGTGATGGGCTTGAACCACGAGGATGCGGGTAAAAAATCCAAGGTCATCAACAATGCCTCTTGCACCACGAATTGCATCGCGCCGGTCATGGCCGTGATCGACGAGGCTTTTGGCATCAAAAAAGCTTTGATGACGACTGTGCATGCGTATACGGCAGACCAGGTATTGCAGGACGGTCCGCACAAAGACTTACGCCGGGCGCGCTCTGCAGCCGAGAATATCGTCCCGACCACGACCGGGGCAGCCAAAGCCGTGACAGAAGTCATGACAAACCTGAAAGGTAAGTTTGACGGCTTGGCGATCCGTGTGCCAGTCCCGGTTTCTTCGCTTTCCGACATCACAATCGTCACCAAGAAAAAAGTTACAATCCAAAAAGTTAATCAGGCTTTTAGGAACGCGAGCAAGCAAAAAAGATGGCAGAATATTTTGGACGTATCGGACGAACCGTTAGTCTCCAGCGATTTCGTTGGCAATCCATATTCATGCATTGTTGATTTGGCCTTAACCAATGTGATTGGCGGCGATCTGCTCAAGGTCGTGGCTTGGTATGACAATGAGTGGGGCTATTCGCAAAGGCTGGTTGACATGGCGCTGGTGGTAGGCAAGAATCTGTAAGTCCGTCAGGGCTTATGAAAAGGCTGAACCTGGAAATATCACTTGAAACAGTTATATTATTTGATTTAACCTTGTCTTTTTTGGCAGTTTTGGGCTTGGTTTTTTTGATATACGGATTGATTACAGGCCATAAGTGGATTTCTTATGCCATGCTGGCTTGTGAGTGTATTTTGTTGTATGCCATTTTTGTAGCTCCAAAACGAATAACAATCAGTAAATACAAAGAGGCGCTAACCAAGTATCCAAAACATTGGATCAGGGTCGTATTGATAGCTGATATTCATGCAAACAAGAAGACTGATCAAGCCAGGGTTGATAAAATAGCGGAAAGAGCAAAAGGATTGAATCCAGACGTGTTATTGCTTGGCGGTGATTTTGTGCTGTGGAACAGCGAGGACGTTGCATGGCTCAAGCCCATTTCGCAAATCAAAGCAGCAGGAAAATATTTCGTGCTGGGGAACCATGATTACCTTGATGACCCGCAAAAGATTTCTGACCAGCTTAAAGAGTGGGGTTTGGTTAATATCACAAATACGGGCTTGTCTTTCAGGCATGAGGGCGCGGAGCTGAGGATTTACGGGCTGGATGATACTCAAATGGGTTTGAGCATATTGCCCTCAGCCGATGCGCAGCTTATTTTGGCTCATTCGCCGGATTCTGCTCTGTGTTTGAAAGAAGGTTCGGGCCTGGTTTTGTGCGGGCATACTCATGGAGGCCAAATTAGGCTGCCCTTGTTTGGGTGCATTAGCATCCCGTCAAAGCTTGGGCGCAGGGCTGATCAAGGAACAAAAATAATAGATGGCGTCAAATTATTGATTTCGCGCGGTCTGGGAGTGGTTGGCCCCCCAGTGCGCTTGCTTTGCCCGCCAGAGATTCTTTTTCTTGAAATCGGCCTAGACTAACTCCTCCTAAATCCTCCCCTTATCTCAATGGGAGGACTAATTAATAAGTTTAATAGACCCCTCACTTGGTATAAGGGAGGGGTTGGGGAGAGTTAGTGAACGTGCTATTATACTGGCGTATGGAGGGCTTGAAATCAATAAAAGATTTGCACGGGGCGACAGTGCTTCTTAGGTTGGATTGGAACATTCCTTTGCATAAAAAACCCGTGCCAGGGGATTTGTTGAAGATACAGGATTCGATCGAAACAATCCGCCAACTTTGCAAACAAAAATGCAAGGTCGTTGTGTTGACGCATCTTGGACGACCCAAGACATCGAATCTCGCAGCTCGAAGCTCGAAGCTCGGGAGAAAAATAGACAAGAATTACTCGACAGCGAGGTTGTTGCCTCTGGTTGAGATGTATTTGGAAAAACCGATCCATTTTTGCGGGGAAAACTTGACGAATGAGCAAGAAAGGCTGGAAGCCTTGAAATCAATCCAGGTCGGAAAGCCAGGGAGCGTCTTTTTGCTTGAGAACGTGCGTTTTTATCCTGGAGAGGAAACAAATGATCCAGCTCTGGCCAAGGCCTATGCGAGCTTAGGCGAAGTTTTCGTGAATGATGCATTCGCATCTTGCCACCGCCAGCACGTCAGCGTGGTCGGAATCGCAAAACTGTTGCCTAGCGCCGCTGGCCCCCAACTGATCAAAGAGATTGAAGCAGCAGACAAGGTCCTCAAAAATCCTAAGAAACCTTTTGTGCTTATTTTGGGCGGAGCGAAACTAGAGACAAAGATGCCGGTCATAGCCTCGCTATTGCCCAAGGCTGACAAGATCTTGATTGGCGGAGCCATGGCTAATGCGTTTTTCGCGGCCAAAAAACTCAGCCTGGGCAAGTCGCTGGCAGATAAAGAGTCCATCAAGCTGGCTAAGGCGCTTAAGAGTCCAAAGATTATTTTGCCTGAAGACGTATTGGTCGCAAAAAAGATTGCGCTTGGAGCCAAGCCTAAATGCGTAGCAATCAAACAAATCAGCAAGACGGACATGATCGGCGACATCGGAGTAAAAACCATGCGCAGTTGGTCGCAGATAATCAAGAGCGCAAAGACCATCCTCTGGAACGGGCCGCTAGGCGTTACCGAGATTCCGGCTTTTTCGCATGGGTCTTTAGTGATCGCTCAGGCTGTCGCGATGCGCAGCAAGGGCAAGGCATTCGGCTTAGTCGGCGGCGGAGATACTGTGCCGGTCGTGATAGAAAGCGGGATGAGCGAATGGATAGACCATATTTCCATGGGTGGAGGAGCACTTTTGGAATACATTGGAACGCGAGGAAAACTGCCGGGGATAATCGCACTCACACGTCCTACGTCGCACGTCCCGCGTCCTACGTCAAAGAAGACGAAGACCAAACGTACAAGTTCAAAAGCTAAACGTCGAAGTACTAAATAGCCAATTCGTATATTCGTTCGTATTCGTAATTCGTACCCTCATCTATGTTTTGGAAATACAATATCCACTCAGTAACTGCCCGTGAAATACTGGATTCGCGCGGCAACCCGACAGTGGCCTGCAGTGTGGTGCTCAAAGGCGGCGCAAGTGCTGAGGCTAAGGTGCCATCTGGTGCTTCCACTGGTTCGCACGAGGCTTTGGAAATGCGCGATGGAGGCAAACGCTATGGCGGCAAAGGCGTGCTCAAAGCCGTAACTAATGTCAACAAAAAAATCTATCCAATATTGCAGGGTTTGGATGTGCGAAAACAGAAAGATATCGATCGCATCATATTGGAGCTGGACGGGACAGAAAACAAGAAAAAACTCGGAGCAAATGCCATCTTGGCTGTATCGCTCGCTTGCGCGCAAGCTCATGCAGTAGCAGCAGAACGCCCATTGTGGCAGATTTTGCGCGATATCTATGCCTTTCCCAAGGGCCCATCACTCCCGACACCGACCATGAATGTGCTGAATGGCGGAGCGCATGCCAATTGGTCAATGGACATCCAGGAATGCATGATCGTGCCCAAGCAAAAAACCATGCGCGAAAGAATCAGGGCCGGAGCCGAAGTTTTCCATGCCCTGAAAAAGATTTTGGTTGAGAACGGATATTCGATCAGCGTTGGCGATGAAGGCGGGTTTGCGCCAAAGCTCAGGGAAGTGGAGGATGCATTTGAAATGCTGAAAGAAGCCACTAAAAAAGCCGGTTATAATTTCGGCAAAGAAATCGCTTTGGCTACAGACGTCGCGTCATCGGAATTTTATGAAAAAGGCGTCTACTATCTGAAAGCCGAGGGCAAAAAGTATTCAGCACTTGAATTGCAAGCTAGGTATCTGAATTGGGTCAGCAAATATCCGTTCGTGAGCATCGAAGATCCGTTTGCTGAGGATGATTGGGAATCTTGGAAAAAGATAATGCCTAAGATCGGCAAGAAATGCAGAATCGTGGGCGATGATTTTTTCGTGACCAATGTCAAGCGCTTGCAGAAAGGCATAAAAGAAAAAGCAGCCAATGCCATTTTGATCAAACCAAACCAAATCGGGTCTTTGACTGAAACAGCGGAAGCCATCATCTTGGCGCACGAAAACGGATTCGCGACCAGCATATCCCATCGCTCTGGCGAAACGGCTGATACCACTATCGCTGACCTGGCCGTGGCCTGCGGATCGGAATTCATCAAGACAGGCTCTTTATCGCGTTCAGAAAGAGTTGAAAAATACAATCGGCTGATGGAGATTGAAGAGCGAGAGCTGTAAAAGGTCAGCGCCCGGATTTGATAGTCTCACGAAGTTTTTTGAGTTTTTCTTCGGATGCACGTTCAAGAATGGAATTGATTTTTTTGCGGTGCTTGTCCACTACAGCGTCAATTTCAACATGAAAATCCTTCATGATTTTTTTGATCCCGGCCTGTTGATCCGCGGTTAGCGTCTTGCTCATAAAAACGTGGACTTTATTCAATGAATATGATACTCTCGCGCACATGAAGAGTCCAACCTACTGGGTCAAAACTTATGGATGCCAGATGAATCATAATGACTCAGAAAGGCTGTCTGCGATTTTGGAGACCCTGGGTTTTTCGCCTGCCACGAGCCAGGAGGGGGCTGATTTTGTGATTTTTAACACTTGTTCAGTGCGCGAGCATGCTGAGCAGAGAATCTATGGGAGCATGGAAGAGTTAGTCGAACGCAAGAAGGCAGGTTCAGACGTAGTTATCGCTGTCACGGGCTGTATGGCTGGCCGGGATAAGGATGGAGCATTGCGCAGGCGCTTGCATTTCGCTGATTTGTTTTTCCCGACAACAGACATGGTTCATTTACCTGAATGGTTGTTGGAGCTGCGTCCTGAATGGACGCTGGAAACAACAGTGACAGGGGATGATTATCTTGAAGTAAAGCCCTTGCGTGAATCCAAGACAAAATCTTATGTAACGATCCAAACCGGGTGCAACCAATTCTGCACATATTGCGCAGTGCCCTATGCCCGCGGCTTGGAAAAGAACAGGTCTGTCGCGGCCATCATGCAGGAAGTCGTGGATTTGGCGCGAGCAGGCGCAGCAGAAGTCACCTTGCTTGGCCAGGCAGTGAATGCCTATAAAGCTCCGGACCCAGGCTCGTTTAGCGTGGAAAATCCGTATCAGAACGATTATGCGGCCTTGCTTTGGGAAATCAACAACTTGCCTCAAATAGAACGCGTGCATTGGACAGCGCCGCACCCCATAAAAATGGATGATCAGGTCATTGATGCCTTGAGATTGCCTAAGCAAGTCAATTATCTGCATTTGCCTGTGCAGTCCGGGTCAAACGATGTGTTGCGCAGGATGAACCGTAAATACACGCGCGAGCAATATCTGGCTTTGATCGAAAAAATAAAATCAGCGCGTCCAGGCATTGCTTTGGGCACAGATATCATTGTCGGCTTCCCAGGCGAAACCGACAAGGACTTTGAAGATACATTGGATCTTTATCGAGAATGTGATTTTGACATTTCATACAACGCACAATACAGCCCGCGCTCAGGCACTTTGTCATATCGGCTGTACGAGGATGATATTGCGCCAGAAGTCAAAAAGAGCCGGTGGGAGGCTTTGCAGAAATTGATGGAAGAGACTGCTTTGCGCAAAAACCAGAAATATTTGGGCCAGGCTGTCAGGGTTTTGGTGGAGAGCGTGAGCCAGGGCATCTTGTTCGGCACGAATGACGAGCTCAAAATCGTGTGCGCTCCGATCAAGAAGTTAGAAGTTGGAAGTTTGAATCTAGAAGACAATCAGAAAGGATCTGAAATGGTGGGTAAATTTGTTCAAGTCAGGGTCATGAAGCCTTTGACCTGGATATTGGAAGGGGAGATTCTGTCCGCTGAGCAAGCGTGATATACTTTGGTCATATGAAACGGGGTTTGGTTATTTTGATTCCTTTGCTGGCTTTGCTGGGTTTTGGGTGCGCAAAAAAAGTCGCAAATGACGCAAAATCCGGGTGTGAAAAGGCTCAATATCCTTTTGCCTGCGTTCTGGACAAAGCCATGGCCGCGAAAGATGTTTCAATCTGCACACAGGTTGAACGCGAGAAAGTCATGACTTGTGTGGAGGGATATGAAGAAATAATCGGGAGTAAGGTGGCTTGCGAGGATTTGAAAAATCCAGTCTCTATATCTGATTGCAAATTGGTTCGCCCCACAAAATAAAATATGGCAAAAACGATTAATGAAACGGTGAAGACTAAAAATCTGCCGCGCGTGCTTGTCATAGTCGGGCCGACCTCATCAGGCAAGACCGCACTCAGCCTCAAGGCCGCGCGTTTACATCAGGGAGAAATTATAAATGCTGATGCCAGGCAGATTTATAAAGGCTGTTCGATTGGAACCGGCAAACCGCCAGGCAGAAAAGGGAAGTACCAAGGCTTTAACGCCTATTTTGTCAAAGCTCCGCACATGCATGAACTGGAAGAACAAGACGAAAAGGAATTGAAAGAAGTTGAGATCCCGCATTATTTGATGGACTTTTTGTTGCCCACGGAAATAATGTCCGTATCAGAGTGGCGTGAAAAAGCGTACACGGCAATCAAAGGCATAGCCCACCGCGGACACTTGCCCATAGTCGTTGGCGGCACAGGCCTGTATTTGGATGCCTTGGTGGAAAATTTTTCCATTCCAAAAGTTCCGCCCAACCCCAACATGCGCATGTCTTATGAAAAACAGCCATTGAAGAAATTGGTAGACCTTTTGCTCAAGATGGATCCATCGGCCGGGGTTTCGGTTGATCTCAAAAACCAGCGGCGTGTGATTCGAGCGCTTGAAATCATCACATTCACCGGTCAGCCCATAAACAAACTCAGGACGAAAAAGCCGCCGATTATCGAGGCATTTAAAATAGGGATCAAGCGCTCGCGCGAAGAGATCAAGCGGCGCATTGATGAGTCTATTGACCGGATGATGGAAGAGGGTTGGCCCGAAGAAGTCCGCAAGCTGCATAAAAGCGGTTTGCCTTGGGATGCGCCAGCCATGACCTCAATCGGCTATAAGCAGATTGCCAGCTATTTGCGCGGCGAGATTATGCTGAATGAAGCAGTCAAGCTCGCTAAAATCGCGACTCATCAATACGCAAAAAGACAAGAAACGTGGTTTAAGCGCGATCCGAAGATCCATTGGGTGAAAGACGATGAACAGGGGCTGGAACTGATCAAACAATGGATGGACTGACAACTATAAACTTACAACTCACAAGAGTCACCCAGCCACTCTTGTCAGTTGTTAGTTGTGAGTTTCGAATTGTCTCTTTATCTCATCCTCAGCCGTCTCTGGATTGGCGCGTCCTTCAGTCTCGCGCATAATCAGGCCCACGAACCATTTGATCAAAGCGGTTTTGCCAGCTTTGATGTCTGCAACCTGCTTGGGATTAGCTTCTATATTGCGCGCCACGATTGTTTTCAGCTCATCATAAGGCATGTTTTGGCCAAGCTTGTGCGTTTCCATCAAGTCAGACGGATCAGAGCCTGAGTCCAGCATTAATTCAAGAAGTTTTTGGCCGTTGGCGCTGTTGATTTCTTTTTTATCAAGCAAGGTAATGAACTCGGCGAAATTTTCGGGCGTGATTTTATTTTCTTTAATGCCAAGATTACGTTCGGCCAATAAGCCTGCGAGCTTGGACGTCAGCCAGCCGCCGACCAGTTTAGCGAGCTGGGTCTTTCGTCCTTCCAAAATCTCTCCAGCGCTTTGCTTGCCTGGGTCTGTGGCCTCCAGCCATGTGCCGAGTTCGCCCAAGACTTGCTCAGCGTATTCGCGCCACGCAGCATCAACAGTCAAAAATGAAACTACTTCTTTGGAAAAGCCCCATTCATACTTTAGCCTCTGTCTGGTCGCGGCCGGGAGTTCCGGGATTCTTGTTTTCAGATCCTCGCGCAATTTTCTGAGGTCTTGCGGCGGCAGATCCGGCTCAGGAAAATATCTGTAATCAGCCGAAGTTTCTTTGGTGCGCTGTTCAACTGTTTTGCCTGCAGCATCATCCCAGCCGCGCGTAGAAACAGTCGGCGGAGTGTTGGTCTCATACAAGCCAGTCTGGCGCGTTATCTCATAGGCAATGGCGCGCTCCACATTGCGGAACGAATTCAAATTCTTGATTTCCGTGCGCGGATTAAGGACTGAAGTAATGGGGAAGCCTTTGTCATCCACCTCAAGCATTGAGATGTTGACGTCGCATCGCATCTGGCCTTTTTCCATTTCAGCTTCAGAGACTTTGATCGCGCGCATGATGTTGCGCAGTTCCTGCAGAAAGAATTTCGCTTCTGAGGCAGACCGCAGATCAGGCTCAGTCACGATCTCAATCAGCGGTGTTGACGCGCGGTTATAATCAACCAATGTCGCGGGCTTGCCATCCACCTCATGATGGAAATTTTTGGCTGCATCTTCTTCCAAATGCACGCGCGTGATTCCGATGCGCACGTTTTCGCGGCCAGGCAAAGCTTGTTCCGGCACATCGATAAAAACATGTCCGGCCAAAGCCACAGGCAAAGCGAATTGTGATATCTGATAGCCTTTGGGCAAATCTGGGTAAAAATAGTTCTTGCGGTCAAAAGCGCTTTTTTCCGGGATATCGCAATTCAGCGCCAGGCCGGCTAAAACGCCTTTTTCCAATCCCGCTTGATTCAGCCTGGGCAAAGCGCCTGGCTGGCCAGTGCAGACCGGACAAATGGCTGTATTAGGGGGCGAGCCGTCTTCCACATTGGGGCATGTGCAAAACATCTTGCTTTGGGTGTTGAGCTGGACATGGATCTCCAGGCCGATTATCGGGACCATTTTCATAATACGTGTAGTTTTACAGAAAAACAGGGGAATTGCAACGTATATAAGTAGAGACGCATAATCATGCGTCTCTACCGATTCAACAATGTTTTTTTGGTCTATTTCGCTGTCTTTACGAACGCCTTGTACAACTTAACCTCAAACAAGAGCAAGAAGGGGACTAAGATGATTTGCATAGCGCCTTGGCCTGCCATGGTCAAGAAACCACCGACGCCGTTGCCCACAGCTCCTTTTGGCAAGAGAGCAAGGAGTATGGCCAAGATAATGCCAATCACGATCTGCAGGACAATGGCGAGCAATGCGCCGGCCGTCAGTCCAATCATCATATTTTTCCAGAAAAAGCCCCACCAGCGGTTTTTGATTAAGCGCGCTGATTCGTTCAGGGCTGGCATTCCTTTCTTGCCCTGCAAGAGCAAGGCAGGCATGGTCAGTTTATATTGGTTGGATTTGTACATTATCCAGATACAGCCGCCGATCATAAGTACTACCAGAATCACTAAAAGCAATAAACCCAAGCCCACGTTCGCAAGCATGGCCAGGGCGGTTGAGGCGCTTTGCGTGTCTGTACCCAAGGCACTTAAAGTCGAGAACATGCCCATTCCAGAGACAAGGACGCCAACAGTGTAAATCAGATAGGCTAGGACCACTGGGCCGGCTACGATCAAAATCGTCAAGATTGCAATCCAGATCATGGACCAGAAATTCTTGAGCGAAATCTTGCCTTCATCGCCCTTGACCTTGCCATCAGTATCCAAGTTATACATGGCCAAGAAGATTTTCATGCTTACCCAAAGGGTCAGGGCAATATAGCCGGCGGCAGCAATGGCATATAATGCATAAAATATCGGCCAGATAGCAGAGAGAAGCATGACTGCGCCCAAGATCAGAGATCCATACAAAAGCCACATGGCAGAGTTGATGGAGGGCTTCAAATATTTATTGAATTCATGCCAAGTGTCCTTTATTAAGTTCCAGGTAAGAGGCAGGTTTGATTTATCGGCAATGTATTTTAGAGGCTCCAAAAACAGCATGCCTACGATGAAGATGCCTAAGACTGGAAAAAGCAGCCAAAGTGCGCCCCAGGACGAGACTCCGACTTGGGGGCCGATTTTCCAAAGCTTCACAATTAGCCAAACAAACAGGACGAGCCAGGCTATGGAAAAGATGGCTGAAACTGCAGTAACACTCTGTTCAGAGATTATTGCTGCAATAATAAGAAACAAGCCCATTACAATTGGCCAGAAAATCGTGACCAGCAGCAGGGCTAGGGTTTGGCGAAAAGTCTTTTTCGCTGTCGTTACATCGAGCATATAAAAATCGTACATCGTACAGCGCACATCGTTCAACGTGGGACGTAGGACGAGGGACGTGGGACGGTGGGTTAATAGATGCCTACATTCTAGCAAAATTCTCAAGTTTTGTGGATAGAATGCCTTTTACGGCTGTGGCCACCTGTTCAATACCTGAATTTCCGTCAACTTCTGATACAATCGTACCGGCTTGCTTGAAAGGGCCTAAAACATCATCAGATAAGAAACGAATGGCTAACTTCTGCTGAAAATCAGGCACTTCAAAAATATGGTCGTCTTTTTTATCTGTGCGATTAGCCAGCCTAGCCATGGCCGCAGCTGCCTCAGTCCTGATCAAGATCAAAAGCGTAGGATTGAACGCCAAAGTCTGCGCATTGCCCGAGAGTTTTACTAACAGTTCAGTCGAGAGCGACACGTCTTGCAAGGGCTGATAAGCCAAGGTGGAACCTAAGCCGCGGTCCTGGAATATCATCCTGTCTGGATGGCCTTGCAAAAAGGGGATAATGATTTTGCGGAAAAGGACCAGACGATCGAGGGAGAAGGCTTCTGCTGTTTCTAAGCCACTATATCGAGGCTCCTGTGATTCGTGATTCGTGACTTGTGATTCGTCTTTCGTATCACGTGTCACATGTCGCGAGTCACGCTTTGCGATGATCTCATCCCTGATCGCCGACCCTGTCCAACAAAATCCTGGCTCAGCTGTCAATAACACATCAGCGTCGCCAATCTCGTCCATTTCAGGCAAGCGATGATGCTCTTGCGAAAACGCCACTACATCAAAAAAGTTTTGTTTGCCTAAACTTTTCGCCCAATCGCGGCAAGCATTCAAAACCGTGGATTTGCCTGATCCATCAATGCCTTCGACTACGACGTGGATACCGTCGTTTTGGCTTCTTTTTACCATAATTCAGATATATTACACGCTTGTCCTGCCCTTGACAAAATAGCTAATTTATGCAATATTAAGCCATTACGGTCCTTAACATCTTAATATTACTTATGCCCTGGGCAAGCCTTATGGTCCTGCATGGTGCGGGATTAAGGGGAAGCCCAAGCAAGAGGAGAAGTGTCATGGGAAAGAAAAGGGATCAGGATATTGTTGAGGTCATCAGCAACAATGACTTCACGCGTGACTTGTTCCGGGCTTTGGCCTACGCAGTCATAGCCAGGTGTGGCACGATGCAACACCTGCGCCGGATTGTGAACGAACCTGAGCTGCAGAATAAGATCGCGGATCTGATTGTTCCGACAGAGAAGTTTTCTGCAACCGTCGTCTACGCTCGGCCGACTTACGATGAACTTAAGCGCCGATTCGACTATGTTGACTCTGCTCATCGCGATTCTGATAAAGAGTTCAACATAGTGTTCTCCAAGGGCGTAAGCTGTGATAACCGCGAGGTCGTGTTTGAGTACTTCCACATGGGTTGCACCGCGACGACTCATGAGTTGCTGGCCGAGATTGACCGCAAGGGATTCCGACCCGCGCTCTACGAAGAGCTCCTCGCTTTTGCTGAGAAATATCCTGAGGAACAAAAAAGATATCGGATTACGGCTCTCGGCACCTGGAGTGGCTTACCTCAGGCGGCAAACCTCATCTTGGCTTTCGCTGCTCGTTTGAGCTTCGACGCAAACGGACGTTGTCTGATTTTGGGCTGTCTCGGAATTGATTGGGACAAAAACGAACGCTTCCTCGTCGTGCGCAAAGAAACGACAAAGCCCACTGCGGTTCAGACCAAGGTAGAAGGCGAAACATTGCCCGCGAACCACTATCGCGTGTATGTGAGCTATGCCCCAATGCCGTCCCTTGTTGATCTCGAGAAGGAATTCGGCGAGAAAAACGTCTCGGTCATCTTCGACGGACGCGAGTGGAAACTCGAATTTTCATGCGTCGGCATGGACAGGACGCCCGGCGAAAAGGTCTTCCTGGTTCATGACTTCGGTCGTGCCTGGGAATGCGAGGAGGCCATCACTTGGGGTCTGGAGCAGCGCACGGCTGTCGCTCCGAAAGGTTATCGTCCCGCCACCCACGAGGAGGGATATGAATTTCAGAAGGCTCATCCTGAGCTTTTCAATTTCGTCGCTCCCGGCTCGTTCGCGGTGGCCGGCGACGACGTTCGGTATGTCGCGTGTCTGTGGCGCGGTGGCCGCAGGCGTGTCCTCGGCGACGAGGAGTTCTACCGCAAGGGGTATGCCAATAACCGTTGTCTGTTCGTCAGTAAGTAAGCACTTTGGCCCTCGGTACCTCACCCCC
>Ga0172379_10002928_pt1 | contig 28563 bp, 28 predicted proteins | sample GrowelOW334metaG_FD_119756 | JGI IMG/M metagenome (GOLD analysis project Ga0172379, IMG submission 119756) | Groundwater microbial communities from an aquifer near a municipal landfill in Southern Ontario, Canada - Groundwater well OW334 metaG | ecosystem: Environmental > Aquatic > Deep...
AACCAGCACCAGAAGATGATATCGGCTCGCTTGAGCGAGCGCGCGAGTCGCTATACAGCGCGAATGCTCCAGCGCATGGTCGCATGCCGTTAGGCGCCACCGAAGAACGTACGCTCCAGCATGCTTGGGAAGAGAAAAAGATCCCTAGCCATGGCGCTCGGCACGTGCGCCTAGCCAGCATATTTTTCGGTTTCGCTGTTGTATTCTTCCTGGTCACGCTTGCGGTAGCTGGATATTTCTTCTATTTCGGCAGCAATTCTGTATCTGTCGATAAAGTCACAATTGATATACAGGGCCCTACTACGATCGCGGGTGGCGACACGGTCCCGTTCTCAATCACTATCACGAACAAGAATCCTGTCGCGCTAGAAAATGCCACTATCGAAATAACCTTCCCCGAAGGCACGCGGAGCTCGAGCGATGTGCAGATAGCATACCCGCGCTATGTCGAGAATATCGGTCCACTCGCGAGCGGAGCTGTAGTAACGCGATCTGTGAAAGCGGTAGTGTTTGGAGGTGCTGGGCAGACGATTACCCTCCCTGTTTCTTTCTCGTATGGCACAGCGAGCTCGAACGCAGTCTTCTACAAGAAATCATCATATGCTCTAGCAATCTCTTCGACGCCGCTTTCTGTGTCGGTCGATGGGCTTACAGAGACTGTTTCTGGAGCGCCGCTTACGTTTAACATGACAGTCCGTTCAAACTCGAATGTGCCACTCGACAATGTCGTACTCACAGCATCGATGCCATTCGGTTTTTCTGTGACATCGTCGTCACTACCGATTAGTAATTCAACCTTCTCTCTCGGCACACTTGCGCCTGGAGAGAGCAAGCAAGTGGCACTCTCGGGTACGCTCACCGGGCAAGACTCTGAACAGCGCACGTTCCACTTTACGGTCGGCACAGCGAAATCGGCACAGGACCAGACGCTCGCTGTCACGTATATGACCCAGGATGCGAATGTGATGATAACAGCGCCATTCATCATGACATCCCTAGTGCTAAATGGAAAAACGTCTGATCCAGTCGTGCTCACGCCGGGGCACGAGCAGAGTGCCACACTCAACTATATCAATACGCTCTCTACGATGATTACGGATGTCTCAGTTACAATCAGCATCGCTGGGTCAGCAGTCAATTACAACAGCATCCGTACCACGAGCGGTTTCTATAATTCCGCCAATCATACGATTGTTTTCAGCAAGGATACTGATCCAGCGCTCGCGTCACTGGCACCAGGAGCCTCAGGAATTGGAACATTCTCTTTTTCAACGCTACCGGTGGGCACACAGTCGCCGACTGTTATGTTTTCTATTTCTGCATTAGGCACGCGCGTAGGGCAGGCGAATGTGCCAGAGAAAGTGACCACTTCGGCTGTAAGTGTCGCAAAGGTGGCGACAGTCGTTACCCTGCAAGCAAGTTCCTCGCACAAGAGCGGCCCTGTACCGCCTGTTGCCAATCAGGCGACGGACTATGCGATTACTTGGAGTGCAAAAAATGGCGGGAGCGCGGTGGCTGGCGGTACTGTAATGGCGACACTGCCTAGTTATGTTTCATATGTCGGTGCGACTTCTGGTGCTGGGACATTCTCATATAACAGCGTCTCGCATACGCTGACGTGGACTACAGGAGATCTCGTTCAGGGCGGTAGAGCAGAGGGCACGTTTAGGGTATCTCTGGTTCCCTCGACATCGCAGAGAGGTGGCACGGTCTCGCTCACGAGCACGGCATCATTCTCTGGGCATGATCGTTTTTCAGGGGTGCAGATCTCCGCAACTGCAGACCCAGTTACGACTGAGACGCAGAGAGATCCTGGATATGTGCCGACAGACGCCATTGTGCAATGATTTGCATCTAATTGCTTTTTGCCGCACTCTATAGACATATGGCTGAACAGAATTTGATGGAAAAGATCGTCTCGCTCGCTAAACGCCGAGGGTTCGTGTTCCCGGGCTCTGAAATCTACGGTGGTCTCGCTGGTACATTTGATTACGGACCGACGGGCGTCGTCCTAAAGGAGAATATACAGAATCTATGGCTGAAGATGTTCCGTGATGATCGCGATGATATGTATGGGGTAGACGCAGCAATCTTGATGAACCCCAAGCTTTGGGAAGCTTCTGGCCATATCGCTGGTTTCTCCGACCCGCTTATCGAATGTGAGAAATGCAAAAAGCGCTTCCGTGCCGACCATCTCGATGATGTCACGAAGTGCCCGGAGTGCGGTGGCAAGCTAGGCGAAGCACGCCAGTTCAACATGATGTTCAAGACGCATGCCGGCGCAATGGAAGACGAGTCGGCAACTGTTTATTTGCGCCCTGAGACGGCTGGCGGTATCTTCGTGAATTATAAAAATGTCGTAGACTCGCTCCATCCGAAATTGCCGTTTGGTATAGCACAGATAGGGAAGGCGTTCCGCAACGAGATAGCACCGCGCGACTTCATCTTCCGATTGCGTGAGCTCACACAGATGGAGGTGGAATATTTCGTGCGTCCTGCTGAGTGGGAACAGGCGTTCGAAGAGTGGCGTAGTATGATGCACGGCTTCGGCGAAGCGGTCGGCCTGCCACAAGGTATGGTGCATGAACTCGAGGTGCCGGATGGTGATCGTGCGCATTACTCCAAGCGCACGATCGATTTCGAATTTGATTACCCATTTGGTCGCAAAGAGCTCTGGGGTCTCGCGTATCGCACAGACTTCGATCTCTCCGCGCACGAAAAGGGCTCGGGCGCTCAACTTTCATATCTTGATGAGGAGACGAAAGAAAAATTCATTCCTCATGTTATCGAACCATCTCTTGGGGTCGACCGCACTGTGTTAGCAATACTCGCAAGTGCCTATCACGAAGATGAGCTCGGCGGGGAGGTGCGCACATATCTCGCGCTCTCTCCGAAAATCGCTCCAGTGAAGGCGATGGTTTCGCCGCTACTGAAGAACAAGCCGGAGCTCGTCGCGAAGGCACGCGAAGTGCGTGCTGAGCTCAGGAAAGTGCACCCGGCTATCGCCTGGGACGACAATGGCAACATCGGAAAGCGCTATCGCCGCCAAGATGAGATAGGCACGCCATTCTGCATAACAGTAGATTTCGATACACTCGGCGAGAATCCCGATCTCCTAGGTACTATCACTCTCCGTCACCGAGACACTGGCGAGCAGGAGCGTCTCACAGTCTCTGAAGTTGCAGACCGCATTCGCGAAGCAATCTCGTAACGCACATTGTCTCTCGTGGCAAGACTGGACGTTTTTATGCTAGGATGCCGATATGGACAAGGAATTTCGAGTTTCTATCACTCCTGGCACCATCACGGCGGCGGTTTTTATCTCCATTGGCGCATATGTTTTCTGGCTTCTGCGTGACCTGGCGCTCCTGGTGCTCACGGCAATAGTCATCGCGTCGGCAATTGAGCCTGAGATAGCATTCTTCATCCGCCATCGCGTGCCGCGATTTTTCGCAGCGATTCTGGTATACGTTCTGATCTTCGGTTCACTCTTCGTGCTGCTCTACTTCTTCTTCCCGCCGATTATTGCAGACGCCGCAGGCTTCCTCTCTGAGATGCCACAGTATCTAGAGACGTTGAAGGCATCGAATTCTTTCTCGAGCATATCAAACGCATCTAGTCTTATCGGCAGTTCCTATGATTTACAATCATTCATACAGACGCTTTTTTCACTACAATCCACATTCGCGTCAGGTTCTGGCAGTATCATGCAGATCTTCATAACTTTCTTCGGGGGCATAATCTCTATGCTATTGGTCATCGTCCTCTCGTTCTATTTCGCCTTGCAGGATACAGGTGTCGATGACTTTCTTCGTCTGGTGATGCCGCTGGAATATGAAAACTATTCCGTCGATCTCTGGAAGCGCGCTCAGAAGAAAATAGGTCTCTGGATGCAGGGGCAAATACTGCTCTCAGTCATCGTTGCCGTGCTTGTCTATCTTGGGCTGCTCATTCTCGGTATACCTTTTGCGCTACTTCTAGCTATTTTCACTGCACTCGCGGAGATCATTCCAATATTCGGCTCGCTAATCGCAGGAGCAGCGGCTGTCGTCGTTGCTTATTCGAGCGGCGGTGTGGCGCTCAGTGCTATCGTGCTAGGGCTATATATTGTCGTGAATCAGTTCGAGGCGAATCTTATATATCCACTTATCGTGAAGAAGGTGGTCGGCGTGCCGCCACTTCTAGTCATCGTGGCACTTGTAGCTGGCTACACGCTTGCTGGGTTCCTAGGAGCTCTGCTCTCTGTGCCTGTTGCTGCGGTTATGCTCGAGCTCATCAATGACTTCGACAAGCGCAAGCGTCGGGCACATGCGTAACACATGAATCGCTATATCACCACCACACTGCCATATGTGAATGCAGATCCGCATATAGGCTTCGCGCTAGAAATAGTAAAAGCCGATGTTATCGCTCGCACGTGGCATCTAGCTGGCGACGAAGTCTTCTTTAATACAGGCACGGATGAGCACGGACAGAAGTTGTGGCAAGAGGCGGTCAAGCGTGGGATTGAGCCGCAGGCATACGTGGATGAGTATGCAGCCAGGTTCAGATTGCTCAAGGATAAGCTCGACCTATACCCTGACCTGCATTTCATTCGGACGACTGATCCGCATCACGAGAAAGCCGCTCAGGAGTTCTGGAAGCGTTGTGTCGCGAGTGGTGACATATATAAGAAGAACTATCAGGTCAAATATTGTGTCGGATGTGAGCTCGAGAAGACGGATTCTGATCTGGTGAATGACTGTTGTCCGCTGCATACGAATTCTAAAATCGAGCTTATTGATGAAGAAAATTATTTCTTCAGATTCTCGAAATATCAGCAGCAGCTTCTAGATCTGTATTCCGCACGGCCAGATTTCATATTGCCTGATTTCAGGCAGAACGAGATACGTCTCTTCGTGGAGCGCGGTCTGCAGGATTTCAGCATCTCTCGGCTAAAGGAGAAGATGCCGTGGGGAATCGAGGTGCCTGGCGACACCAAGCACGTCATGTATGTGTGGTTCGATGCACTTGTGAACTACATATCGACTCTCGGCTGGCCAGAAGATACTGTGAATTTCGAGAAATTCTGGGGCACTCGCGAACAGTCGAATGCGATCCAAATAGGCGGCAAGGATAACTTGCGCCAGCAATCGGCTATGTGGCAGGCGATGCTAATGTCTGCATGCCTCCCGAGCTCTAAGCAGATCGTGATACAGGGCTTCGTGACGAGCGGTGGACAGAAGATGAGTAAGTCGCTAGGGAATGTCATCAATCCGTTCGATGTTGTAGACGAGCTTGGTACCGACGCTCTTCGGTATGTGCTCTTGCGCCATACGAGCACATTTGAGGATTCCGATCTCACTCTCGAGGCTATCCGCGAACACTATACCGCTCACCTCACGAATGGCCTGGGCAATCTCGTCGCGCGCATCATGAAGCTGGCAGAGACGCACTTGAGCGAGCCTGTCGTGCGGCCAGAGCCAGCGCCGTTCCCACAAGAGTATTGGGACGCAATTGACGCGTTCGAGTTCAACAAAGCGATGGATCTGATCTGGTCGCGCATCGGCGCGCTCGATGAGCGCATCGCGAGCGAGAAGCCTTTTGCGGTAGTGAAAGAAGATCTCGAGAAAGGCCGCGCGCTCATAGGAGAAATGGTACTCGAGCTATATACCATCGCCCGTCTCCTCAACCCATTCATGCCTGCCACGAGTGAGACAATTAAGCAGGCCGTGCTCGCCAACAAGAAGCCAGAAAACCTATTCCCGCGGCTCTTGACGTAAATATAGAGTTCACGCATACTCCAGAGCAGATAGTAAAGCTCAAGTCTCGGGCAAACATTGAACCTTTCAATTCAACAGATAAGGAGGCAGTCATGGAAAAGATATTGAAGCTTCTCCACACGGTTCATGCGGCGGCAGTGCCGGTATTCGTCGCTGCAGATAGTTTTGTAGATGGTAAGGCGTGCGCCAAGTGCATTATTGGCAGCAACTTCAGGAGGTACATACTTGGAAGGGTCGAAAAGGATGTCGAGCCAGCCGAGCTTAGGGTCCATAAGTTGCTTGTTCCGGCAAGTAACAAGGAAATCATCTCAGAGCTTGGTGGTGTGTACGAGACGATGCTCACGCATTTCTTCCTGCTACTTGTTAATAACTGGAGCACAGGAGACCCGAGAGACCTAAGATGTCCTGTCATCTCGTATATTCAGGGCACGAAGTTGTTTGTTCGAGGTTTGTGGTTAAGTGATATGCTATTCGTCGAATCCTCTTCTCCAGGCAGTAAGAATGTATGGGAGCCAGGCCCTCGAATCATCTCCCTCTGATACTTTTCTTTTGAGCTTTAAGCTGGGACCCTTTGAGACTTTGCAAAGAAATTTGCCGAGTGAAGAAGGGTCTTTTTGTTTTTGTGCTACGCTCTGTGTAATGGAAATCAAGTATATAGACGCACACTGCCATTTGCAGTTCGAGCAGTTTGATATAGACAGGGGTGAGATAATCGAGCAGATGCGCGAGCAGGGGATTGCTGCAATTGTTGTTGGGTGTGATCTAGAGTCTTCAAAGAGGGCTGTAGAGCTCGCAGAGAAGTATGATCACCTGTGGGCGGCGATTGGTATTCATCCACATGACGCTCATGTGGGACGTTGCACGTCCCACATGCAAGACTTACATGTGCTCGCGGAGCGAGCGCGCGTGGTCGCGATAGGGGAGTGCGGGCTGGATTATTTCAGATTGCCAGAGAACGCGGATGAGGAGAAGCTGAGGCAAAAAGAACTTTTCAAACAACACATCGCGCTTGCCTATGAGCTCGACAAGCCGCTCATCATCCACGCTAGACCGAGCGTTGGTACGCAAGATGCGTATCATGACGTGCTCGCACTTCTCACAGAAGCGAAGAAGGCCCATCCGAATTTGCGTGGCGACAGCCATTTCTTCGCCGGTGGCGTGAGCGAGGCAGAGGAGTTTGTCGCTCTGGGGTTCACGGTTTCTTTTACCGCCGTCATCACTTTCGCACGAGATTATGACGAAGCCATTTGTGCGGTACCGCTCACGAGCATTCTCGCCGAGACCGATGCGCCATACGTCGCGCCCGCGAGCCGTCGCGGACAGCGCAACGATCCTCTTGCGGTCGTTGGTGTGGTCGCCAAGATCGCCGAGGTCCGTGACGAAGATATTGAGGTCGTCCGTGCGGCCTTCTTGGCCAATACGCGCCGTATTTTTGCCCTCTAGATGGATTGGTTGCGGGCGTGGAAATACCGTGCTAGGATGCGGGAATTATGGCGAAGAACCAAGATGAGGATGTGATAGTAGACGAGACCGAGGATACGGGCGCGGATCTCCGTGTTTATGAGCTCGGCTTTCATATTGATCCGGAGTTGCCGGTCGAGGAGGTGAAGAAGGTCCATCAGGCGATTCATACTCTTATTTCGAGCAGTGGAGCTATCGTAGCCGAGGTAGAGCCTCAGAAGATTCAGCTCGCATACACAATCTCCCGCCAAGACGTAGCAGGTCGTCGCGATTTCAGCTCTGCCTATTTCGCATGGGTCGTCTATGAAATGACTGCCGCGAATCACGCTGAAGTCATCACCGCTGTTGGATCGAACAAGTTTGTTATTCGTTTCATCGATCTGGTTACCACGAAGGATGAGGCAAGACATGCTCTTGAAGTGCACGAGCTCTTGGCAAAGGTTCCTGAAGCTGAATCATCCGAGGATGTCTTGGGCACTGAGCTTGATGCGGCGCTAGAGAAGTCCGCGGTATAATACGATCATGTACCTTAACAAAGTCCTTCTCTACGGCAATCTCACTCGCGACCCTGAGCTCAAGGCGCTCCCGGGTGGGTCCCAGGTCGTGAACTTCGGCCTTGCGACGAATCGTGTATACAAGGACAAAAATGGCCAGAAGCAGGAAGCGACCGAGTTCCACAATGTCGTGGCATTCGCTCGCTCCGCCGAGCTCATCGCGCAGTATATGAAGAAGGGTCAGCCACTTTTCGTCGAGGGTCGCCTACAGACGCGCACATGGGATGGTGCAGACGGCAAGAAGAACTACCGCACCGAGATCGTCGTAGATACATTCCAGTTTGGTGCGAAGGGTGGTGTAGCTGGAGCAGGTGCACCGAATAATAGCCAGCGTGAGGAACAGCCGGCTCCGAGCGGAGGAGAGATCCAGTATCCAGATGAAGAGATCAATCCGGAAGATATTCCGTTTTAATTATTCTTTATAATATTTTTGTATGGCATACCAATCTGAACGAGAAGAAATAGAGCTCAAGAAATTCATCGACTACAAAGACGTTGTGTATCTGAAGCAGTTTACCAATCCGCATGCGAAGATCCTCGCGAAGAAGCGTACTGGCATCCCGGCAGGGAAGCAGCGTGAGATCACCCAAGCCATCAAGCGCGCGCGCTTCATGGCGCTCCTTCCATACGTAGCTGCGTAATCAAGCGGTCGTTAGTTTCTGAAGAAAGCTGCGATTGCGGCCTTCTTCATTTTATGGCAATCTGTCTGCAGACTTGTTCCGTTTTCTCTAACCAGGTACTTTACTCAAAAGGAGGCTACAAATGAATAACCAAGATAAGTCCGCGAAGCTCGCGATTCTCTTAGCTGACAACTCAGAAGATCTCAAGGTTCTTGGGCTTTTGTTTCTTCGGCTCTTGGAGGCTGATATGTGTGGAGGTTCTCGACCTTCAGCAACGTTGGCTTTTGTTATGACTCTTGATCAGAAAGGCAATCTTGGGCTAAACAAGGAATTGCCGGTGCTTCTCCAGGAGTTACTGGAAACTGAGTTGTCTTTGCTATCGGTTGGTGGAGAGTCCATTCTCAAGCTTGGTTAGCGCATTCGCCTTAGCAAACAAAAACGGCCTGCGGATACGCGGGCCGTTTTAATTTCTCGAATACCACCTACGACTTCTCGACTCGTTCTGTGTATTCACCTGAGTCGGTGTTGATGCGGATTATGTCGCCAGAGTTGATGAAGAGAGGGACGTTTACCTTCGCGCCAGTAGAGAGGGTAGCGAGCTTGTTGCCGCCCGAGACGGTGTTGCCCTTTACGGCAGGTGGTGCATCCTTAACTTCGAGTTCGACCTTCACCGGGATCTTGATTGTCATTGGTTTATCTTCATAAGTCAGCACTTCTACGACTGAGTTCGGTGCGAGCCACTGCACCTGTTCGTGGACTATGTTTGCAGGGAAGGAGAAACGATTCTTCGGGTTTCCTTCTTCAGCGAACCAGCTCTCGTTCTGATTGCTGTATAAATACACGGCGTTCATACGGTCGATGTCTGCTTCGGTAACGGTCTCGTTCTGGTGGAAGGAGATCTCGGTGACCTTGCCGGTCACGAGGTGGCGCAGCTTGGTCTGGTTCACCGGTTTGCGCTGCTGCATGCGGAAGATATGCGCGGAGAGCACCTCGTAAGGCTCGTTATTGTAATTGATTATGCACTTCGAAAGGATTTCGTTATACGAGAGTACTGCCATATCTTGAAACTAATTGCTAATGAGATTCGTTGCAATAGAAAGGTACTAGAAGTGCCGTACGAATCAGATTCCTGTATGCTAGCAGATATCATGACTTTTTCAAATTCTGCCCTTGATGACGTGAATGCGCTCGCAGATGCGGAAGTACTCGCGCGCTCTAGGAAGGAACCTGGTCTTTTCGCAGTATTGGTTCATCGCTACGAAGCGCCACTTTTGCGCCGTGCTCGCGCTATCCTCAAGAGCCCTGAGGATGCCGAAGAGGTAGTGCAGGACGCCTTCACCAAGATGTACCTCTATGCAGACAAGTATCAGCAGCAGGAAGGCGCCAGTTTCTCGTCATGGGCCTATACGATTCTAAATCGTGTCGCATACACTAAGTATTCAGTGCGTCGTAAGGAGTGGGGGAAGACCGTAGAGCTTGAGCCAGAGCACTATGAGTCCTTGCCAGACACGAATTCAGAATTCCTAGAGGATCTCTCGATACGAGACGAGGTCATCTCTGCACTCGCCAAGCTTCCCGAAACCGCGGCGCGCATATTGAGGTTGCAATTTATCGAAGGGAAGAATCAGGAGGAAATAGCAAAGTCTGAGAAGCTATCAATACCTGCCGTGAAGACTCGCGTACATCGCGCGAAAAAACTTTTCAAACAAGCGTATGATAAACAACATTATGAATGAAACCAGCACAGACATCGAGCGCATCGTGATGCGACGCGTGCATCTTATACGTATACTTCAGCTCGTCATATCTACGGCTATTTTGGCGGCACTCGCATTTACCGCTGCGCTATGGGGCATCGGGAGGGAAGTGTGGGTCGCACGTGTATTCGAGAATGCACCACCAGAGCCTGGACACTTGTTCAGATTCTATCTCGCAGCATTCATGCATACACGCATCATCGTCCAGGTGTTCACAGTGCTCACGCTCGTGTCGCTTGGCTTCCTAGCACGAGAAATCACCCGTTTTATTTCAGTCGCCACACAGCGTCGTACCTAAGCCACGAATTAAGACAAGGTTTAACCTTGTTTGGAAGCTAATCCATGTGGACTGGGAGTTCACGGTCGATTTCGACCTCAGGGCCTGAGATCGCGATGCCGTAGTGGATATATCGAGTGCCGTCTACACCCACGTCATGCCATCGCTCATCAAACTCGTCGTATAAGAGGTATGTCCGCTCAAAAGCTGACGGATCCTCAAATATAATTTTTTGATCATCATAGCCTATGACGACAGCGTAATGGCCATCTTCCTGATCTTCCTTCCAGTTGTTATCAGGTCGTTTTGTCCACGCTTGTAGAGGAATGATAATTGGTATTTGGCGATTTACGTACTCTTGTAGCTCTTCTATTTTCATATCATGAGCTTCACAGTGGAGCCCGTGCGCTTCTGCTGTGCGGATAATGCTCGGTATCTGTGTACCTTCCTCCGTTGTCTTTGTTTCGCGCATAAGCAAATCCTCGCGTAATTCTATTCCATAGTATGCAAGAACTGCTTGGAGCGCAGTTGCGCCACAGTCGTAATTATATGTTTGGCGCAGTTCGGGGAAGTCCTTTAGAAGACCCATAATTCTAACTCTCGGCGAGCTTCACCTTGATTTGTTTCAAGAGCTCTTTGGAGATGTCTTTATTGTCTCGGAGGAATGTGCGGGAGGCGTCGTAGCCGCGACCTAGGGCAGTGTCGCCGAACTTGTAGGAGGCGCCGGATTTCTGCACCAGATCGTATTTCTCGCCGAGTGCGAGGAGCTCACCCTCTTTGCTGATACCCTCGTTGTAGAGCAGGTCGAACTCAGTCGTGCGGAATGGTGCAGCGACTTTGTTTTTCACCACCTTCACGCGCACGCGACCACCCACGACTTCTTCGCCTTTCTTGATAGCGGCGATGCGGCGTATATCGAGTCGCACGGAGGTGTAGAACTTGAGTGCTTTGCCACCTGGCGTCGTCTCCGGGTTGCCGAACATCACGCCGATCTGCATACGTATCTGGTTGATGAAGATGACGATGGTCTTACTACGAGATGCGATGGCAGTGAGTTTGCGGAGCGCTTGGCTCATGAGCCGCGCCTGCTTGCCGACATGTTGTTGGCCCATTTCACCCTCAATCTCATCCTTCGGGGTGAGCGCCGCGACTGAGTCTACGACGATTACGTCTACATTTCCGCTGCGCACCAGGCTCTCCACGATATCGAGCGCTTGCTCGCCAGTGTCTGGCTGGCTGATGAGTAGCTCGGTGAGCTTCACACCGATGCGTCTCGCGTACTCCGGGTCGAGTGCGTGCTCTGCGTCGACGAATGCCGCGATGCCGCCAGCCTTCTGCGCTTCAGCAATCACGTGTAGCGCAAGAGTCGTCTTGCCGCTCGACTCCGGGCCGAATATCTCGATGATGCGCCCGCAGGGAAGACCTCCCACGCCTAGTGCCGCATCTAGCCCGATAGAGCCGGTCGGTATTGAGGGGATCTGTTTCGGAGTGCCAGTACCGAATACGGTGATCGCTTCATCGCCGAACTTGGTGCGTATGTCCTTGAGCGCTTGGTCAATTGATTTCTGCCTCTCAGTCTTGTCTGTGGTAGATGCAGTAACAGTTTTGAGCACTTTTTCTTTTTTTGGTTTTCCGAATGCCATAGGAATGCAGGTGAAAGTTATAAATTGGGTTATGGAACAAATATGGTACGAGTGGCGGTAATGCGCCTCCCGAACCGGTCAGTAGCTACGAAGGTAAGTATAGACCCTCCGCGCGGGAAGGTAAGTGTAGGTGAGAATACGCCACGCTCATCATGGAGTACTGGTTCACCGTCTAGTGTGAGGAGCGCGATACGCGAGGCTTGCCCACGCACCTGCATGATGCCGCCAGGGAATGATTCGTTGTCTCGCGGCAACTCTATGGTGAGTGTCGGGCCCGCAAGGAGAGGCCAGGCCTCGATTAGACCGTAGCTGGTAAGAGCGAGAAGGGCGACGGCGAGAAGTGTGCGGGTCATGTGAGCCTAGAAGGTATCCTCATCGTCAGCAGAAGAGTCACTCGGTCGCGCGGCTACGGAGAGAATCTCGCGCGGTTTTGAGCCATCAGCGGCTCCGATAATGCCCTTTGCCTCGAGCACGTCCATGAGTCGTGCGGCGCGCGAATAGCCGATCTTCAGTTTGCGTTGCAGATACGAAGTCGAGGCTCGCCCGACTTCTTCGACAGCCGCACGAGCGTCTTCATATAGATCATCATCTATGTCGTCACCATCGAAACTACCGTTCACCAGCCCGATCACATCATTTGGTTCCATGCTCTGTACGCCGGTCGTTCCTGGGCCGCCGAAGTCTATAGAGGATAGGTCGCCAGAATTGTGACCCTTGATGTAACTAACGACCTTTTTCACTTCGTCTTCGCTTATATATGCAGTTTGGAGGCGCACAGGTTTCTGCATGTCGCTTGCGAGATAGAGCATATCGCCTGCGCCAAGTAGTGTCTCGGCACCGGAGCCGTCGAGGATCGTGCGCGAGTCTATCTGCGAAGCGACTTGGAGCGCCATGCGTGTAGGGACGTTCGCCTTTATGAGTCCGGTTATGACGTTGACTGATGGTCGCTGTGTGGAGAGTACTAGGTGAATACCTACGGCACGGCTCATCTGTGCTAGGCGCACGATCGATGCCTCGAGCTCTCGCGGGTAGCTCTGCATGATGTCGGCGAGCTCATCGATGAATATCACTATATAAGGAAGTGCTTCAGGCACATCATCACCGCCCTTCTTTCGTGCAGGCTCTAGGATTGAATTATGATATGACTCCACATCGCGCACGTGGTGCGACTCGAGGATGTTGTAGCGACGTTCCATCTCCTTGGCGGCCCACTTGAGCGAGAATATCGCCTTCTTCGGGTCGGTAATGACAGGAGTTAGTAGGTGCGGGATACCATTATATAGAGTGAGCTCGACCCGTTTCGGATCGATCATTATGAGTCGTAACTGGTTCGGGCCGTTCCTGTAGAGCAGGGAGGTGATGAGCGAATGTATAGCCACCGACTTTCCAGACCCAGTAGCACCAGCAACAAGACCGTGCGGCATCTTCGCTATGTTGACGTAGTGTGGCGTGCCGGTTATATCGCGCCCGAGTGCTGCAAGAAGTGGCTTAGTGCTATCAGACCATGTGGCTGAGGAGAGAAGGCCGCCGAGCCCGACCATTGCTTTTGTAGTGTTTGGCACCTCGATACCTACGAGAGACTTGCCTGGAATCGGAGCTTCGATGCGTACAGGGTGTGCGGCGAGTGCGAGTTCGAGGTTGTTTGCGAGAGAGACTATCTTAGATAGTCGGACGCCCTCTGCTGGCTTCACGGCATAGCGAGTGACAGTCGGGCCTACTGAGACTTCATCCATCTCTAGGTGGATACCGAAGTTCTGGAACGTGCGCTTTATGATGTTCGCGTTCGCCTTGATGTCTCCAACGCCCGGCTTGCCCTTATCAACGCTAAGTATAGAAAGTGGTGGAGGGTTGTATTCCACATCGAAATTTGCAATACCAGAATTGGTGCTGGGGCCACGACCGAAAACGGTTACCGTTGGTTCATGCTCTGGCTCTAATACTGGCTCAGTAGACTCAATCTCTCCGTCTTCAACATCCTCAGGCACACCGACTACGTCAGTGAAATCTTCATCTTCTAGTGGCTCTCCTACACATTCTTTTCTTGCTGCACGCCAAGCCCGGATGCGATCCCAGAGCGCAAATATATTTTCGCCCAGTAGCATGGCGAGTGCTTCTATGTCACTCACGATTGCGACGCCAATCGCTACGATAGCGATCAGTAATACGAACGCGCCCCAGAAACCGAAGAAGCTCGAGAGCAGCTCACCGAACCATGTGCCAGTAATGCCACCGAACTGTGCACCAGGGAATAGTCCAGCAAGAGCAAGTATAGAGGCCGTAATCAAGATAGTGCCCGAAGCTATGAGCGGATCAATTGTCGGGCGGCCGAAGCCAGCATAAAGACCGACGGATATGAGAGCGATGGGTAAAAGGAATGCCCCTATTCCGACGATTGCGTAACTCGTGGTGAAGATAACGGATCCGACTGGGCCTGCTGCTCCGAATATTGCTAGAGAGAACAGAACGCCAGTGGCGACAAGTACAATCGCAGATGCGTATCGAATAATCACACCGTATTCTTTGACGTTTTGTTTCCGCGCGTTAGCTTGCCGCGAGGGTGTGCTTTTACGACTCATATATATGTATATTGTAGCAGTAGCAACACTCGGTAACCAGCAATCAGGTGTGCCAGAAATATGGGGTAGGACTTGGCCTAGCGGCCCGGAGCGCACCATATCTCTGGCACACCTGATTGCTGGCCCTCACTACGGGTTGCGAGGAGCACGAGCGGGGGTATACTGTCCTATATCATTATGAGACACGGGGAATTATCTAAAGGACACAGCACTGAGGTACAGAATGTCCCGAAGGATGGTAAGTACGGCGTAGGTGAAGATTTCGTCTTAGAAAAGAGCATATTTAATAATATATTTGAAAAGGACATACGCAGGGTCTTTATATATAAGAAGGTAGAGCGTCTCGCAAAAGCTCTACACATGATCGCCCCCGCATTCGCAGAATCAGAGTCACTCAGAAACCGTATCGACATGATTGCTATCGGCCTAGTTGACGCCGCTGTGCTACCGCCGAGCACCACACGCGCAGCACTTTCACGTGAGCTTCTTTTACTCTCGAGCTTCCTAGGTGTCGCGCGCACAGGTGGGCTGCTCTCAATTATGAATGCCGATCTTATCGTACGAGAAGTACACGCTTTATTGAAAGAAGTTGCTGTATATGAAGAGCCTAGACTTTCTTTCGATGATACTCCGACACTCGCCACTATCGCCAAGGATGCACAGAAGAGATACTCCTGTCATGACTCACATGCCGCTGCCAATACGCATGCTGCACCCAATCGAACTCGTAAATTGAGCGAAGTAGCTTCTGGTAAAGGACATGTAAAAGACATAAGGGACATAGCAAGTAGTCCAGTAAAGGACAGACAAGAAGCTGTGTTGTCCGTCATACGAAGCAAGGGGAGCGTCAGTATAAAAGACATATCTACCATGGTTCGCGGCGTATCAGAGAAGACTATTCAGCGCGAGCTTGCGGCACTGGTCGCCTCAGGAGTGGTACTTAAGCAGGGAGAGCGTCGTTGGAGCACCTATTCTTTGCTTTGACTTTGACCCTCGTATTTGTTAGTGTATATCCGTGGTAGCGACTAGCGCATAGGTGAGAGAAAAGACCGGAAACGGTCTGTTTTTCGTTCCTGGCTCTTAGTCGTTATCCACACATCATCACCGACGAACACGTGTCTCCGCTATATACTAGTTACTAGTCCTTGCGGGGGCGTGAGTTCCTGAAGGGGCGTACTTTGAAAAACGAATAGTGGCTATAACAAGCCACCTCAACCCTTGCCAACTAACCCATGGCGCACTGGTCGATACCGTGCGCTGTGGGGTAGCGTAAAAGTGAATGTGTGTGCAATCTCTCTTGATTAATCATGTGCTCTTAAAATAATTAATAATTGTTATGAACATGGTATCTACAAAAGCGATGGCGAAAGTCGCGGCAGTAGCGACCGGACTCGCGATGGCGACGTCTATGCTCTCTCTTGCGCCTATGGCGCACGCGGCAGCTCTGACCAGCTCTCAGGTCTCGTCGATTCTCTCGCTCCTCTCGTCTTTCGGTGCTGACGCATCGACAATCGCAAACGTTCAGGCTTCCCTCACGGGCGGCACACCTTCGACAACCACAACCACAACCACAACTGGTGGTTCCGCTTGTTCATTCTCGAAGGATCTTACGATTGGTGCTACAGGAATGGAGGTGACCTGCCTTCAGCAGGCACTTATCGCTGGTGGCTTCACGATTCCTGCAGGTGCGACTGGCTACTTCGGCAGCCAGACCCGCACTGCAGTCGCCTCGTGGCAGTCTTCCAAGAACATTGCTCCGGCAGTTGGTTACTTCGGTTCCATCTCTCGCGCAGCGTTCAACCTCGGCGGCGGCTCAACCACCACCACCACTGGAACGACCACCACGACGACTCCAGTAACGGGCAACGGCCTCAAGGTCTCGCTCGCAACTGATTCGCCAAATGGTATCGCTCTGGTGCAGGGTCAGGCAATCGGCGAGCTCGCAAAGTTCACCTTCGCTAACCCAACTGGTGCTGATATCAAGGTGACAAATGTCGCCTTCAAGCGCATCGGAGTTTCGGCTGACTCGACGCTCACGAACGTCTACCTCTTCAACGGGGCAGTACGCATTACTGACTCGGGTAGCATCAGCTCCGGAGCATTCAGCTTCAACAGCTCGACTGGCATCTTCACTGTCCCAGCAGGCCAGACCTACACGGTCTCGGTCCGTTCTGACATCTTGAGCACAGCGACTGGCCAGCAGATCGGTGTCCAGCTTACTTCGGTCACTTCGACCGGTACGCTTGACTCGTCTGTATCGTTCCCAGTCACTGGCGGTATCCAGACTATCTCGTCCGCAACTATGGGCACTGTTGTAATGACTTACAACGGTCCTACTGGTGCAACTGAGAATCCTGGTACTGACGTCCGCGTCTTCGAGGGTTCTACGGTCATCTCAACGCATGCGGCTAATCTCGAGTCGATTACGTTTGAGAATCGTGGTACTTCCAACGATGGCGACCTAAAGAACTTCCGTCTCTATGTAGACGGTGTCCAGGTCGGCTCTACGGTGGCGCAGGCAGTTGGCGACAAAGTTACCTTTGATTTCACAGCGAGCCCGCTTCGCCTAGCGACGGGTACGCGCGTCATCAAGGTACTTGCTGACATCGTCGGCGGTTCTAGCTACACGTATGACATCCAGATTCGTCGCGACATTGACGCGCGCTTCATGGATGCTGAGCTCGGTCAGCCGATCCTTATGACCGGTACACGAGCAGCTGCAGCGGCGAACACTATCGCTTCTGGTACGCTCTCGATCACGAAGGCAACGAATTCTCCAACCGAGAACGTCGCGCTCTCTTCTACAAATGTGAAGTTGGCAACCTTCGAAGTCCGCGCCGCTGGCGAGGATATCAAGATTGAGGCGATCACAGTTGACGTTGACACTACTGCTGGTAACGGCATGGACAACGCCAAGATCTTCTTGAACGGCGTTCAGATCGGCTCCACGAAAGACATTGGCGCAGCAAGTAGCGAAACCGGTACCGAGTTCACTCTCGGTTCGTCCTTCGTCGCTCGTCATGGCCAAGTTGAGATTGTCGACATCTACGGAGATGCGAAGACAGCAGCAGCTACAGATTTCGCAAACGCATCAACTGTTGATGTCGGTATCTCGGTTGCTGCCGCAGACACTGAGGGCATGAGCTCGGGTAACACCGTGACTGCCGTCACAGAGGTCGAAGGCAACTCTCGTACGATTTCGTCTTCTACGCTGACAGCTTCTAAGTACTCTGGTTACGGTGATCAAACCGTGATCGCGGGTACTAACAACGTCAAACTTGGTTCGTTCACGCTTTCTGCGGGATCGACTGAGGGTGTAAACGTCAACACTATCGACATTAGTCTTTCTGCTACAGAAGCAGCAAGTATTACTGACATGATGTTGAAGGATCACACAACTGGCGTTCAGATCGGCTCGACGAAAGTCACACCGGCTGGAAGTGCTAACTCATTCTCTGTCAACATCGCGATTCCGGTCAACGGTACCAAGACGATTGACGTCTTCGGTAACATCAAGTCCGATGCAGGTATTGGTGCATGGGTAGCGACTATCGATGCTACTACAGGCGGTACTGGAGCAGTTACTGCACAGTCTGTCGTTGTCGCTGCGGTCAACATGCAGACGATTACCATCGGTGCATCTGACCTCGCGGCTACAGTCGGTACTAATCCCGACACTGCGAACGTCATCGCTGGTTCTAGCATGGTGAAAGTTGGCTCGTTCAACTTCACTTCGCAGTACTCTGGCTACACAGTGGACAAGATTGCAGTTAAGATCCCGGCAAATGCCGCAACTTCGGTCGCTTCGGTCACCTTGCGTTACCCTAACGCAGCTGGCGTATCGACGGACTCTACTGCAGTTCTAGACCTCTCTTCTGGTGCACTTGAGACGCACGCAACGGCTACCTTCACTGGTATGACGTTCTACATCCCAGCAGACACCTCGAAGAAGCTCGATGTCTACGTCTCGATCCCTACAATCGCTTCCGGAGCAACTTCTGGCTCGGCGATCTCGGTGGTTCTTGACGCAGGCGAGGGTTACCGCGAGACGAACTCCGCAGGAACTGTAGGCACAACGCTTGCAGGTGCAGATCTCAATTCGGCTGTAACTACAGGAAAGGGCACGATGTATGTGAGGAAGTCGGTACCGACTCTCTCCGCAGTCGCGCTTGATTCGACCACGCTTGCCGAAGGATCTGATCAGGTCCTCGGTCGCGTGAAGGTTACTGCAGACGCAGCAGGTGATATCGACTGGGGCTCTATGGTCTTCACGGTCAACAAGTCTGACCATGTAACCATCGGTGCAACCACGACTCTCGCTGTGTGGAGCGGTTCAAACCAGATTGCTGGTACGTTCGCAACTTCTACGAGTGCTTACCCAGCAGATGGCGACGCTCTCGGCTACATAACATCTGGTCTCTTGCACTTCCGTCCGACTACTGTCGAGACTATTGCAGCAGGGGATTCCAAGACTTATGAGCTACGTAGCACTATTGGTGGCACTGCCGCTGGTAGCAACAACGTAAGCGTATCTATCGCTAACCCACAGACGACAGCATCTTCTACGTCTTACTTCGCGGTTGTCGCGGGTACGCAGGGTGCAGCTAATTCGGCATCCTTCGCTTGGTCTGACTGGTCTGATCTTACTGATCATGCCGCTGATGCCACGCAGACTGCTACTGTTGACTGGATGGGTGACTATCTCGTCAAGACGCTTCCTCTCACGATTGGAAACCGTTCGCTCTCTATCTAATAGGGAGTTCCCAGCTAGGAAATTGGCCTAGCAACGCAAAAACCGCCCCCAAGGGGGCGGTTTTTGCGTATCTGGCATGAAACTTTTTATCGCAAAAGCAGGTTATCCACAGCTTCCTCTAGGCACCCGACCCTCCTCTGGCGTAAGGGGGGTACACTTAGCACAAAGGCGCTCGCGTCTTATTTATTCGGATTACAAACAAAAAATTATTTATGAATCGCATCAAAACGTATCTGACAGGTCTTGGGAGAAGCACACGGGTTCTAGTTTTGGCGCTTGCAGTTGTTGTAGCCGGCGCTGGCGTCGCTCAAGCTGCAACGACTATTAGTACAAACATCACGACTGCCGGAACGCTTAGCGTTACTGGTCTGGCAACGCTTTTGGGCGGGGCGACCACGACACAGATTACGCTCCTTTCCGGAGACACCATCAAGAATGCTTCAGCAAGTTCCACGGTTATTTCGGGGGCTCTTCAGACTACCGGAGGGTTGTCTGCTACAACCGGAACGTTCTCTGGCGCTGTGTCTTCTGTTGGCCTTACCGGCACTACGGGTACGTTCTCTGGTCTAGCCAGCACCTCCGCTCTCAAGGTTGGCGACGAGCCTGCGGCTCCGACAATCAATGGTATGGTCTTCGGCTATTGTTCGTTCGGTGATGTGACTCTTGCAGCATCCTCAACTGACGGATTCGCAAGTTGTACGACTGTACCTGCTGGCGCACTTGTCGCTGGCGATCGCGTATTCGTGCAGGCTACGAGCTCATTCGATCAGGCATTCGTCATAACCGCAGCTTCGACGACAGGCGTAAGCACCATCCAGCTTCGCATCATGAACACCGGCCTTGGTGGAGCAGATGGAACATTGGGTGGCACCTCAGTAAACTTTTGGGCACTTCGGTAGTATTAGTGAGAACTATTATATTATTAGTAATTAACTAAACTCACTATGCAACGAATGCTCACGGCCAGTGCGGGGATTCTAGTGGCATTGTTGACACCGGCTCTCGCGTTCGCCGCGTATAACGATGTGTCGCTCACGACTGATACGGTCTTGAGTGTGAACGGAATCACGTTGAATGTCTCCGGCTCTACCGCTGCGGTTGAATCAATCACCGTAAATGCAACAGACTTCAGTGTTACTCTTCAGTCGGGCTCGTCATTCCAAGTGACGGCTCCGGGTCTCGAGCGCCTCTCAGCAAGTACGCTAACAGGCGTATCGAGTGATATCTGCAGCGCATCGCAGTCGCTTATCAAGTATGCGCCGAATACTGCTGTAACCGTAACTATTACACCTTCTACGACGCTCTGTTCCTCGACTGATAGCGGAGGCGGAAGCAGTACTACAATCAGCAACAGTCCTACGACACCTGCGGTCACCACCACTCCGGTGACGACTCCAGCTACGACTACGCCTGCTGTGACGACCTCGGTAACTCCTGCGGTCACCACGACTCCGGCGGTATCTGCTTCTGGTCTATCGGCTTCGCAGATCCAGTCGATTCTCGATGTTCTCGCGTCGTTCAATGCTGACGCAGCAACAATCGCGTCTGTGAAAGTGTCGCTTGAGGGCACGACTGTAGGATCAGTCACGAGCTCTGCGGTGCATGCGTTCAAGACGGATCTCACAATGGGCTCACTCGGTGAAGAGGTGAGAGCGCTTCAGCAATATCTGAACGCTCACGGCTACACTGTCTCGTCTACTGGTGCAGGTTCCAAAGGAAACGAAACAACAAGGTTCGGTGGTTTGACAAAAGCTGCGTTGATCAAGTTCCAGAAAGCGAAGGGTATCACCCCAGCTGTAGGATACTTCGGTCCTAAGACGCGCGCAGCTGTAGAAGCTGACAAATAAATAACTCCTCGGTGCGATCATAAATAACAGAAATGCCCCGCCTTGAGCGGGGTATTTCTGTTATGTTATGCTTCTCGATATATGAACAAAACACGAGTGATTGTAATTGGCGGGGTTCTGATTGTGCTTGTAGCAATTACAGTGCAATTATTGTCCACAAAACATGCAGTGGCGCCGCAGTCGGCCACGGTAGAGTCGCGTGGTGAAGTGAATGGAGCCACGACCACGGCACCAAAGGCGAAGTCTACTAAGACAGTCTCACCGAGCCCTATCGACTCTAGCCTCTACTCAATCGCTAAGGGCGACAGCGTAGCTGTGTGGAATTTCGGCGGTGCGTACATCGGTCATCCGGATCTTATTGCAAAAGCCGATGCAGAGATTAAGCGATTTTCGGATCTTATCGGCACGGGCAAATACACAGACACTATTTTGTATGTAAGCATAGCCAACCAATACGATCTACTTGGGGATGGGAAGCAGGAATATGACTACCTCGTGCGAGCAATCAAGGCTGGCGGTTCTACGACCGGCCTGCCATGGCACAACCTGGGCGTGCTCATGGCGCGGCTCGGCGCTCTAGAGACTGCACGAGGTGCATATCAGAAGGCAACACTCGTGCAGCCAGAGCTTAGGCAGTGGCACTACGCATATATAGAATTCCTCACCACACGAATTAATGGCGATTCCGCCGAAATAGAGAGAGCATTTGCTGCGGCATTTGCGAATGTGGGTCAGGATACAGATATACTCCAGCTCCAGTCCGAGTGGAAGAAACTATAACGTGCTTGTGGCGGCTATTAAAAAGCAATGAGATACCTAGATCGAATATATCCATGGCTTCTCGGCGCGCCTGTCATATTGCCTGTTGTGATCTGGGGCGGAGTTGTGTACCCGTATCTCGTGCCCAAGACACTTATGTTTTATGCGATAAGTCTTGTCGCGGTTGCTGTGTTTACGCTCCTCGCGACGCGTGGGCGTGCGTTTTATTGGGAGAGATTGTTGAAATGGGAGACATGGATTCCTGGCGCATTGCTCGCGCTCGCGTATGTAGCGAGCGCATTCGGTATTGATTTCTATAGGAGCTTCTGGAGCTTATTCATCCGCGGCGATGGGCTATTGATGCTCACTTGTGCAGTAGCTAGTTTTTATCTCATCTTGCTCTATGCCGATCGCGTATTCTTCAATTGTTTATTGCGTGCTGTTGCGGCTGTTGCTACGTTTGTGTCAGTTTACGGCATCGGCGAATGGATCATCGGTGGCGGGCGCATCGGGAGCTTGCTTGGTAACGCTGCATTCTTTGCCGGATATCTGTGCGTCGCTTTTTTTGCGACTCTCGCTGCGGCACAGTCGCTAGGAAAGAATTGGAGACGCGCCGCCATAGGCGGCGCGTCTTTGCAAATTGTTGCCATAGTTCTCACGGCAACACGCGGTACGATATTAGCTCTTGCGCTCGCGGGCGTGGTGTATCTAGTCTATGTTTCATTTAGTAGAACATCTGCCGGCTCTGGCTGGGCTCGCGCACTGCTCGCGACGCTTGCCATACTAGGCGCGATCTTCTTCGTGTTTAGAGCAGATCTCGTGAATGTACCGTTTGCGCCTATTGCGCGCATAGCGTCTATATCGACTGCAGACCCGGATGTCGCAAGCCGTCTTTTCATCTGGAAGAATATGCTGAGCGAGATAGAGAAGAGCCCATGGCTCGGAGTCGGCGCTGAGCATATCGACGTGCTCTTCAATCATTTCTACGATCCGACGAAGATCGGTGAGCAATGGTTCGATCGTTCGCACAACGCTTTTCTCGATTACGCGGCGCAATATGGCATCGGCGGTTTGCTACTCTACCTTGCGCTTATCGCGGCGTTCTTTAGTGCTGCGCTACGTTTCGCACGGATAGGAGAGAAAAAATATACTGTAATATTCTCGCTTCTAGCTCTCAGTTACGCCATCCAGAACTTTTTCGTCTTCGACACCGTTTCTTCTTTCTGGCTGTTTCTTGCACTTCTTGCAGTGTTGTTAGCTCAGACGCAGGACTCACCAAGCGAGACGCTGTATGCTTCCACACTGATGCGTCTCGCGTCATGGCCTATAGCACTTGCACTAGTGCTGCTTGTCATTCCTTTCTCTATTCGACCGGCACTCGCTGCATACAATCTATCGCAGGGATACAAGTTTCAGCTTATTGATGTACCGAAGGAAACGGACCTTCTCTCGCACGGCATCGCACTCGGGACATACGGAGATATTGAATATGGTTATGTGGTATACGACATGTATACCGACACTCAAATGGCATCGCTTAGCGGGCAAGCGCTCGATGAGGCTTATCAGACATCGCTTTCTATCCTCACTTCCAACTTCAACCGATACCCATATGATGCGCGCACTGCGCTTTATCTCGCCCACGTGCTCTCGCTTGCTCCGCCCGGCATCTCAGTAGACCAGAGCCTACTCTCCTCCACTCTTGAGCGTGTAATCCGTCTTTCCACAAAACGGTACCAAGCCTGGTATATTCTCGTCAATCTTTCTATCGGTGAGGCAAATACCCACGCGCCGAGCTCGCCTGAGCGTATTGCGGGGTATACTGCCGCTCGCGATCTCATGTCGCGCTACGTATCGCTTGTGCCCACATTGGCCGAGCCGCACTTCGTGCTGGCCCAGCTTCTGTACGCATCTTCTGATACTACTGGCGCCGCAATAGAGGCTGCTAAGGGTAGGGCAGTGTATAAGGAAGATCTGAAAACGGCTATTAGCGCGGTGACGTATTATGAGAATGCACTTGATCTCACAAATGCCGCTTTCTTTTTGAAAGAGATTATACATCTCGACCCGACCAATACTGCCGCCGCGAGCGATTTGGAAAAAATACAAACATATGAAAAATCAAGACAATAGCCAACGAAGCACGGCCCGTAGGGCGTTACCGTTCTTCGTCGAGTTCGTGAAGTTCTCGGCTGGTTTTGCTGTTATCATTGCGGCCGCGCTTATAACTCTGCACGTCGCTAGCGCCGCGATGAATTAAATTGAAGTCGAACTTCAATACAGCACAATTTGCGTTTCTGGGCGGATTTGGTACAGTATATCTTGTACGAACCGAAGACAGTGGGTACTGCGAAAGCGGACAAATCCTGCCGAGGCGAGACCTCTCGAATCATTCGAGATAACCGGTCGAACTCTCCTTTATTTCGTTCGTACGAAAAAATCGTATGGCAATATCAAAAGACAAGAAGATCGAGATAGTCGCGAAACTAAACGATGCGTTCAGGGAATCATCCTCGGTCACGTTCGTCGGATTTACCAAGCTTACGGTCGCACAGGCATCGAAGATGCGTGCAGAACTCGCGCAAGCGGGTGTGAAATTCTTCGTTGCGAAGAAGACGCTTATCCGCAAGGCACTTGAGACACAGGGCTACGCTGGCACATTGCCAGAGCTCCCTGGCGAAGTCGCTGTAGCGTGGACAGCAGACGACGTAACCGCTCCATCACGCGGAGTCTACGAATTCAGCAAGAAGCTGAAGGGCGTTCTCTCACTACTCGGAGGCGTGTTTGAGGGATCGTTCGTCGATGCGTCGCAGATGGTCGCAATTGCGACTATTCCGCCGGTGCCAGTCCTACGTGGCATGTTCGTGAACGTGCTCAACAGCCCGATACAGGGTCTGGTAATTGCGCTCGATAAGATTCGTGAAAAGAAAGCAGTTTAACAATTCATAACTAGCAATACTATGGAAGATACAAATCCAGAGGAAGTCGCAGAGACTCCTGTAGTCGAGGCAGAGGCTCCGGTCGCCGCTGCGGCTCCAGTGGCCGAAGAGGCTGTAGAAGTGCCGGCGAAGTTCAAGAAGATTGTGGAGGAAATCGAGAAGATGACCGTCCTCGAGCTCTCTGAGCTCGTGAAGGTATTCGAGAAGAAGTTCGGAGTGAGTGCCGCAGCAGTCTCGGTTGCCGGACCGGCAGCAGCAGCTGGTGCAGAGGAAGAAGGGAAGTCTACTGCAGATGTCGAGCTGACTGACTTCGGTGCGTCCAAGATTGCCGTCATCAAGGTGGTGAAGGAGGCGCTTGCGCTCGGACTCAAGGAAGCGAAAGATCTGGTGGACGCCGCACCTTCTATGCTGAAGACCGGCATGAAGAAGGAAGATGCCGAAGAGCTCGCCAAGAAGCTAACTGAAGCGGGGGCGAAGGTAACGCTCAAATAAATAGGATTCAAAAGAAAAAGACCTTGCTAGCAAGGTCTTTTTCTTTTTCCCCACACCATGTGGGACGTGCAACGTCCCACATGGTGTAAGATGGTGTTATGGAGTTGTGGCATATTATCTATAAGGGTGTCGATGGGCGACAGATTTTCATAGATAATCAAGATCGTGCGCGATTCGTGCATGACTTGTTTGAGTTTAACGACACAGCGCCAGCAGAAGAGCACAAACGGCGCGTCCTTCCACGCGATAAAAATGTGGGACGTGCAACGTCCCACATTTTAGAGAGGGAACGGATTGTTGATATTCATGGGTGGAAGCTTATGGGGAATCATGTTCACTTAATCCTTTCGGAACGCATCGAAGGCGGACTCTCGCATTTTCTACGGAAGATGTCAGGGTACGGGCGATATTTCAACGAGATACATAAACGGCGTGGAACACTTCTCGATCGTACCAAGAAGATTCGTGTCGAGAAGTCTGCGCATTTTCTCTACATCCTGCACTATGTTCACCTGAATGGGCTTGATGATTTTCCTGGAGCGCAAGAGTGGCGTGAACGTGATGCTGGGACGATACGAGATATTGATGGGGCGTTTGCCCATATGCTTGCCGACAAGTGGAGCAGTATCCGGGATTATTGCGGTCAAAAGAATTTTCCTTCGATTCTCACGAAATCTGTATTTGAAGAACGTTCCGGAGGATACGAGGCAGAACTGCGGGCATTTATGAAGAATCGAACTTCTGAAGATTTCGATTCTACTGTATACGAATAAGCCTGTGGGACGTGCAACGTCCCACATGCGTGTTTTGCTTTTGCTTGCCGACTCGTTTACACTACCGGCATCTATGGAACCACTTGCGAAGATATTCGGCTCTCCGGCTCGCCTCAAGGTGCTACGCCTGTTCATGTTCAATCAGCAGTCCGCGTTTGCTCTTGCTGAGATCAGCAAACGATCTAAGCTCTCGGTCGACGTGGTGCGCCACGAGCTTGTCGACCTGCTCGCTTCGGGTCTATTGCGCAAAAAGGGCGCTCGCGCAGACGCACGTTATCAGGTGAATCCGCGTTTCGAGCACCTCGCGGCTTTTGATTCTTTCATCCGTGATACGACGAGCGTGCGCTCGCAAGACATACTAGCAGCACTCAGGCGCGCCGGCGCATTGCGGTTAGTTGTGCTGTCTGGATTCTTCACGAGTATGCTTGAGCCGCAGGTAGACCTCCTAGTCGTTGGAGATCATCTAGAAGATCGCCTTCTTGCACAGGCTGTACGTTCTCTAGAGGCGGAGCTTGGCCGTGAGATTCGCTACGCATCGTTTGCGACGACAGACTTCCGGTATCGTCGAGGGGTATATGACCGTCTATTGAGGGATGTTTTTGATTATCCACACCGCGTCCTTGTAGACAAAATAGGCCTCTAGGGGTGGTATACTTCTCAGCAGGTGCTCGTACTTAAAAGACGCGAGTCATTAATCATATAAGTAATTATTATCTATGGTTTTCACTACATGGGCAGACGTGTTGAGCCAATCCTTCCAGAATCTTTTCTACGGATTGGTCGCTTTCGTTCCTAATCTTGTCATCGCGATTGTAATCTTCATCATCGGCTGGCTCGTCGGTGTGGGTGTGGGTCGTGTTGTCGAGCAGATTATAGGCGCGCTTCGCATTGATCAGGCGCTCAAGGCTACTGGTCTCGAGAAGGCACTCTCTCGCGCCGGCTTCGGGCTGTCATCTGGCAAGTTCCTGGGCTTCCTAGTTAAGTGGTTCTTCATCATCGTCTTCTTGGTAGCTTCGCTCGATGTGCTCCACCTGACGATAGTGAACATGTTTATCAGTCAGGTCGTCCTCGGGTACCTTCCGCAGGTAATTGTCGCTGTCTTGATTCTACTCGTCGCGGCAGTTGTCGCTGATGCTGTACGGAGTGTCGTCGAAGGTTCAGCAAAGGCAGCTTCGCTTAACGCATCAGGCTTCCTCGGCAAGGTGGCGCAGTATGCTATCTGGGCATTCGCGCTTCTCGCGGCGCTCGCACAGCTCAATGTCGCTACGGAATTCGTGCAGACATTGTTCACTGGCATCGTCATCGCCGTATCGCTTGCGCTCGGCCTAGCTTTCGGTCTCGGAGGCCAGAAGGCAGCAGAGCGCTATATCGATCGCTTCAGCGCAGAGATTAGAGACTAAGCTTTTCTCTTTAGAGTATACGCAAAAACGCCCTCCTTTCGGAGGGCGTTTTTGCGTACTGGTGAAGAGCGCGCAAAAGGTTGACTTCCAAACCGCCTTCCCCTATACTCCATCTACGTGTCTACGAACCGAAAGAACTTGCATCTGAAGGGAGCGGATAGGCCGTAAAGGCCCGCGCGTTGTAAACGCGAAAGAACCGCTTCTGGCGGTTCTTTCTTTTTGAGAGACACCGACCTTTGAAATACGAATATGCAAAGATAATCGACACCACTGCGGCAGTGGTGCTGTAGGGGTGTCGATGTGCAGAAATAGTGAAGGTGCTATATAGGTCTCCGCACGAGAGACATAAGAGTGCACGGTGGATGCCTTGGCCTAGGACGGCTATGAAGGACGCGACTAACCTGCGAAAAGCTTCGGGGAGGCGGTTTGTAGCCTTTGATCCGGAGATCTCCGAATGGGGAAACCCTTTCAGTCTTGAACTGAAAATCCGCGGAGTAACGTCTGCGAGAAGCGAACCCTGGGAAGTGAAACATCTCAGTACCAGGAGGAAAAGAGAACAATATGAGTAGTGTTCCGTTCACGCGTATGTTCGTGTGAATGGAACACTACTCTCGTGATACCCCAAGTAGCGGCGAGCGAAAAGGGAAAAGCCCAAACCGATGCCTTCGGGTGTCGGGGTTGTAAGATGCGAACATCGTACTTGTACGAGAAGAGTTACAAAACGTCTTTATAACAGAAGCTGTTGGGAAGCAGCGCCCCAGAGGGTAATGGCCCCGTATGTGAAATGAAGACGACTCTTGTTTGTATTCTTGAGTAGGTCGAGACACGAGTAGCTCGACTGAATCTACCGGAACTAACCGGTAAGGCTAAATACGTCCTATGACCGATAGTGAACCAGTACCGTGAGGGAAAGGTGAAAAGTACCCCGAGAGGGGAGTGAAATAGACCTG